>Ga0210020_1000622_pt1 | contig 34137 bp, 36 predicted proteins | sample CryGeymeta201514_FD_183980 | JGI IMG/M metagenome (GOLD analysis project Ga0210020, IMG submission 183980) | Groundwater microbial communities from Crystal Geyser aquifers in Utah, USA - Crystal Geyser metaG 2015-14 (SPAdes) (version 2) | ecosystem: Environmental > Aquatic > Deep subsurface >... | reverse complement strand
TTAAATTGCAAATTGCAAATAGTCGAAGAGATAAATCTCTTCTTCACCTTCGTTTTTACTTCGTAAAAACTTGGTATATGATTGAAGAAAAAAAAGAAAAAACACTGGAAGAGAAACCGAGAGAGGAATTTGAGTCTAAGTTATTAGATTTGGCGAGGGTTGCTCATACCCGGGCTGGTGGAAAAAAATTGAGATTTCGGGCAGTGATAGTTACTGGCAATCGAGCCGGGAAAGTTGGAGTTGGAGTGGCCTCGGGTTTGGATGTTGCCCAGGCAGTGGAAAAGGCTACTTATCAGTCAAAGAGAAACATGATTGAAATTCCAATTGTTGGAGATACCATTCCCCATGAGGTTTACGCTAAATTTGGGGCAGCAGAAGTTATATTGAAGCCTCAAAGAAAGGGAAGAGGTCTGGTGGCTGGGGGAACAGTAAGAGTAATTTGTCAATCGGCAGGAATTAAAAACATTTCTTCAAAACTTTTGGGCAGGACTGGAAACAAATTAAATAATGCCAGAGCAACCATCAATGCCCTTAAAAAGCTAAAATATGCAACTACAACAACTTAAACCAATTCACAAATTTAAAAAAAGAAAAAGAGTTGGCCATGGTGGGAAGCGAGGTACTCATTCTGGTCGGGGGGTAAAAGGTCAAAGAGCTAGGGCTGGTCGAAGACTAAAACCGGTTATTCGAGAGTTGATAAAAAAATACCCAAAATTAAGGGGATACAGACAAAAGCTCAAAGCTCAAAGCTCAAAGCTCAAAACTGCAATTTTGAACTTAGAAGTCTTGGAAAAGAAATTTAATGCTGGCGAGAAAGTTACTCCTGAGATATTGCTTGAGAAAAGAATAATTCGTAAAATAAAAGGAAGAATCCCTCTGGTTAAGATTTTAGGGGAAGGGAAAATAACTAAATCTCTCACTATTGAGGGTTGCCAATGGTCTAAATCTGCTAAAGAGAAGATTGAGAAAGTAGGCGGCACTATTAAATAATATGTGGTACCAAAGAGTCATCCAAATATTTAAAATTCAAGACCTTAGAAACAAAATTCTATTTGTCCTGGGGATTTTTGCTGTTTTTCGAATAATGGCTAATATTCCCATCCCCGGGATTAATGCTGAAAATCTAAAAAATTTCTTCGATCAATTTCAAATGTTCGGTCTTTTAAATATGTTTACTGGCGGAGCCTTAGATAATCTTTCCATTGTGATGTTGGGATTAGGTCCTTATATTACTGCCGTTATTATTTTCCAATTATTGACAATGATTTTTCCTCAGCTTGAAAAAATGTATAAAGAAGAGGGCGAAGCCGGTCGACAGAAATTTAATCAATACTGCCGAATTGCTACGGTACCCTTAGCTGCCCTTCAAGGATATGGGATGTTAACTTTATTTCAGCGTCAAGGAGTAATTGGGGGTTTATCTCCGACCCTACTTTTCACTTCAATTTTAACTATAGCTGCCGGGGCCCTATTTTTAATGTGGCTGGGTGAGCTAATTTCAGAAAAAGGAATTGGCAATGGAGTTTCTCTTTTGATTTTCGCTGGAATTATTGCTGATTTCCCCAATAATATTCGTCAGATGTTAGTTACCTGGGATCCGGCCAGACTTCCTTCTTATTTACTCTTTTTCGCTATGGCTTTGCTGATTATTGCCGGAGTGGTTTTAATTAACGAAGCCAGAAGAAATATCCCAGTTTCCTATGCCAAAAGAGTAAGGGGAATGAAAATGTATGGCGGAGTTTCAACTTATTTACCTTTAAACGTTAATCCGGCTGGGGTAATTCCCATAATTTTTGCCCTATCAATTATGCTTTTTCCGAGTATGATTGCTAATTTTTTAGGTGGAGCAGGAGGAACAATTGGTTCAATTGCTCAAAGCATTGGAGCAGCTTTCCAAAACCCTTGGGTTCATGGAATTTTATATTTTCTTTTGGTTTGTCTTTTTACTTATTTTTACACTGCCGTTACTTTTGACCCAAAAGCTATAGCTACTAATTTACAGAAAATGGGTGGTTTTATTCCGGGAATTAGACCGGGAGAAAGCACGGCTAATTTTATGTATTACATTTTAAATCGCGTTTTACTCATTGGCGCTCTTTTTTTAGGAACAATTGCTGTTGCCCCTTCAATTGTTGGTGGGATTACCGGAGTAATGGTCTTTCAATTTTTAATTGGAGGAACTGCCTTGCTGATTGTGGTTAGCGTAGCTTTAGAAACCATGCGCCAAATTCGAGCCCAATTACAAATGCGAGAATATGAAAGTTTCTAGTGGACCCACTTTCTTTTTAAAAAAAGACTACTACCCGCCCTCCCATCCTCCCACTCGGTGGGCCCCTAGGTGTCCAACCGAGGTGCCTTATAGGAGGGTGGCGGGAGGGTCCCGGAGTCCAAAGAAAAAATATAAGGTTATCGCTCGCTCGGGACCTTATAACCCGTAGCTCGCGATATTTAAATGAAAAAAAGCCAAAATCCAAAAATTATTATTGTATTGGGGCCGCCGGGTTCGGGAAAGGCGACTCAGGCTGAGTTATTAGCCGAGACATTAAACCTTTATCATCTGGAAACAAGCGAGATTATTGAGAAAAATTTTGCAATTGCTAAGGAGGGTGATTTTGTAAAAATCGGTGGCAAAAGATATTTTATTTCAGAAGAAAAAAAATTAAGAGAAAAAGGAAAATGGATGAGCCCTCCCCTGATTGCCTTTTGGGTAAAAAATAAAATAAAAGCGCTATCTAAAGAAGGAAAGGGAATTGTATTCTCTGGCTCTCCAAAAACTCTTTATGAGGCAGAAGAAGTAACTCCTTTAATAAAAAAACTTTATGGAGTTTCAAATGTAACATTGATTTTAATAAAACAAAGACCGGAGGTTTCAATTTGGCGAAATAGTCGGAGAAAGATTTGTGAGTTGATGCGCCATTCAATTTTGTATACTAAAGAAACTGCTAAATTAAAACTTTGCCCCCTCGATGGTTCGAAATTAATACGTCGTGAAGATAGTAAGCCAGAAGTAATTAAATCTAAATTAAATGAATTTAAAGAAAGGACTCTTCCTGTTGTTGATTACTTAAAGGAGCAAGGAGTAAAAATTAAAGAAATCAATGGTGAACAATCAGTAGCCGATGTTTTTAAAGATATTTTTAAGGCGATTAGTCGATGAAGCTAAAGCTTCATCTTCGCCTTCGCTTGCTCAATGAAATATTTATTTCATTTCGACGTTCGAGAGATAAATATAAATTGAGCGAGAGATGAGATTTATCTCATCGAACTAATAAATTAAAGCTCGGTAGATGATTACTATTAAAACTCCTGAGGAAATTGAAATAATGGCGGAAGGTGGGAAAATCCTGGCAAAAATTATGAAAACCTTGGAGAAAAATGTGAAGCCAGGAATTACTACTAAAGAATTAGACAGGCTCGCCGAGAGCCTGATTTTAAAATCTGGAGGAAAATGTTCTTTTAAAGGATACGAAGGTTTTCCGGCTTGTCTCTGCACTTCAATTAACGAAGAAATTGTTCATGCTGTGCCTTCAAATCGTATTTTAAAAGAAGGGGATATAATTTCTCTGGACCTGGGAATTTTTTATAAAGGATATCATACTGATATGGCGATTACCTTACCCGTAGGGAAAATTTCTTTTGAAACCCCGAGGTTAATCCGGGTAACAAAAAAAGCTTTAAAAAGAGGAATTAAAAAAGTCCGGCCAGGAAACACAATTGGCGATATTGGAAATACTATTCAAAGATATGTCGAAAGCCAGGGATTTAATGTCGTCAGAGATCTTTGTGGCCACGGGATTGGCAAAGAAATTCACGAAGAACCTCAAATTTTAAATTTTGGAAAAAGAAAGTCGGGTCCAGAAATCAAAGAAGGGATGGTTCTTTGTTTGGAACCAATGGTCACTGTCGGCGATTGGAAACTAAAAAAAACCAAAGACAACTGTGGTTATGAAACCAAAGACGGCTCTCTATCTTGCCATTTTGAACACACAATTGCCGTGACAAAAGATGGAGCAAAGATTTTAACTCAGAGCACATAAAGCGTTATGTGCTCGACCAAGCATATAATTTTATTATGTGCTTTGGTGTGATAAAATGATTTAATATGCCCCGTAATACAACCCCGTACAAGTTGCCTTCGGCAACTGTATCGGGGCTCCGTCCTTTCGGACTCCGCTTCCTATTACTGGGCATAATAAATAATAATTAATCTGGAAGCGTAGCCCCGTATAATCCTTTAGGAGCTATACGGGGTTGATATACGGGGTATGTATCTTTCAGTTATCATCCCAGCTTATAATGAGGAAAGGAGGTTGCCAAAAACTTTAGAGGAGATTGATAAGTATTTAAGAAAGCAAACGGTCGCTGAGGCTTCGCCTCATCTCCCACCTCGCTCGGCTTCGCCTCGCTCGGTTTATGATTACGAAATTCTTGTTGTTAATGATGGCTCAAAAGATAATACTCTCGAGGTGGCAAAAAGTTTGATACCGAAAATTAACCCTTCGACAGGACTCAGGGTTAATGCTGAGCGAAGTCGAAGCATTAAGAATTTAAAAGTTACTGGTTATGAGAAAAATCAGGGTAAAGGTTATGCAGTTAGGTTTGGCATGTTAGAAGCCAAAGGAGATTTTAGATTATTTACTGATGCTGATAATTCAACTTCCATTGACCAGATTGAAAAAATGTGGCCTTATTTTGAAAAAGGATGTGATATAGTTTTTGGTTCGAGAGATGTCAAAGGAGCAATTTTGGACCCGCCTCAATCGCTTTTCCGAAGATTTTTAGGGGAGGGATTTGGATTTTTAACTAATTCAATTGTCGGAACTTGGGGAATTGCTGATAGCCAATGTGGTTTTAAATGTTTTACTAAAAAGGCAACTGAAGATATTTTTCCAAGATGCAAAATCAATCGTTTTGCCTTCGACCCAGAGTTTTTCGTGATTGCTAAGAAATTAGGTTATAAAATAAAAGAAATTCCAATCTATTGGAGAAATGACCCTGAAAGTAAGGTAAAATTTAAGTGGATGGTAAATATGGGCCTTGATTTGTTTAAAATAAGATTAAATTTGATCAAAGGAGTTTATGATTAAAAAACCAAAAAAGAAGTTCCCGTCGGAATTACGGCTCGATGTTGTTTCTGGAGATTGGGTGGTTATTGCTACTGGCCGGGCGAAAAGGCCAGAAATGTTCAAAAGCGAGAGAAGACGGAAAATCGAAGAGCTACCCGAAGGAAAATGCCCTTTTTGCCAAATCGAAACCCAAGAAAAACCTCTTTTAATTTTTTTCCGGGGAAATCGAATCCCAATAACCAAAAAAATACCAAAAAATTGGACCACTGTTGTCATTCCTAATAAATATCCTGCCTTTATAAGTGATAGAAGTTTAAATGCCAAAATGGAAGGTCCCTATCAGATAATGAATGCAGTTGGCCTCCACGAATTAGTAGTGACTAGGGATCATCAAAAATCATTGGGTCAATTTGACACCCGCCAAGTCAAAGAAGTAATCGATGCCTATCAGTCAAGATACCTCAATTTAATGAAAGAACCACAGGTCCATTATGTTTCAATTTTTCATAATCATGGCGCCGGAGCCGGAGCTTCTCAAGTCCACCCCCATTCTCAAATTGCCGCTGTTCCTCTAATCGATGCCGATTTGAGAAAGGCCCTTTCCAATTCTCAAAAATATTTCGAAAATTATCAAGAATGTGTTTATTGTCAGATGAATGATTGGGAAATGAAAAGAAAAAAAAGAATTGTTTTTGAAAATAGAGATTTTTTGGTAATCTGCCCCTTTGCCTCAAAGGCTGCTTTTGAAATTATAATCTCACCAAAAAAACACCTGGCCTATTTTGAAAAAATAACTGAGAGAGAAAAATTGTATTTATCTGAAGCCTTCAAGGTTGCCTTGAGCAAACTTTACAAAAGTTTAAATGACCCGGCTTATAATTTTTATTTGCATACCCCTCCTTGCGATGGTAAAAATTACGATTTTTACCATTGGCATTGGACAATTTTACCAAAGACCGCCACTTGGGCTGGTTTTGAATTGGGAGCAAGGATGGAAATATCAACAATTGAACCTGAAAAAGCCGCTGAATATTTGAGAAAACAATAAAATCAACGAATAACGAATTTGTTACGAATCTGCGAATTTACGAATATGAAAAAATTAATTGTCGCTAATTGGAAGTGTAATCCTACGACTCTTAAAGAAGCTAAGCTCCTTTTTAATTCGGTAAAAAACGGCGTAAAAAATATTAAAAATGTAGAAGTGGTAATTTGCCCTCCTTTTATTTACTTATCTAATATCCAGCATCTAAAATCTGATATCCAATTTGGCGCTCAAGATTGTTTTTGGGAACAAAACGGGGCTTTTACTGGGGAAATTTCTCCTTCGATGCTCAAAGATTTAGGGGTAGATTATGTAATTATTGGGCATTCAGAAAGAAGAAAATATCAGCAAGAAAAAGACTCAATGATAAATAAAAAAATAAAAGCAGCCTTAAAAATAGGTTTAAAACCAATTTTATGCATTGATAAAACTTCTCAAATACGCAAGCTCCAGCGAAGCGTGAAGATGAACGAAGTTCATCGCCTCAAAAAAGATTTTTGGGGTGCCATTATTGCTTACGAGCCGTTATTTGCTATCGGCACAGGGAAACCCTGTAGCGTTGATAAAGCAAAAAAAATGAGAATAGCTATTAAGAAAAAATTGAATAAAAATATCCCAATTCTTTATGGCGGAAGCGTCGATTCTCAAAATGCGCGAGATTACGTTAAGAAAGCCGGTTTTCAAGGTCTGTTAGTTGGCGGTGCCTCTTTAAATGCTCAAGAATTCATAAAAATAGTTAAAAATGTTGCCAAGGCTTGATTCTTTTAGAAAATTCTGTTAGTATTAATTAACATGTTCGATGAATCTTCGATTCATCTCAATCACCAAGCGTTAGCGAAGGTGGAAAAGAAGAAAATCTTCTTTGATCTTCAATAAATCTTCGATTTATTTCGATGAGTAATTTTTTACAAGGTTATTTCTATAATCCTAGCCGGGGAAATTTGAAGATGACTCAAGTAATTGAGGAGATTTTGAATTATATTTCTGAGAAACCAGAAAAATTTTATGATATCATTGTTGGCTGCGATTCCTCTTCAGGAGAAACACCCGATTTCCCAGTAGCAGTAGTTATTTTAAGAGTAGGAGAAGGCGGGAGATTTTTCCTTAAAAAAATTGCCTATAAAAACCGAAAATTTTATAATTGGAAAATGCGTATTTTGGAGGAAGTTTTACTATCTTGTGAATTAGCTCTACTTCTAAGAGAGAATTTTGAGAAAAAAATCCAAAATTTAGGCCCCAACCCTAACTATCAATTTCGCTATATTCATGCTGATATCGGTGAAAACGGTGCTACCCGGGATATGATAAAAGAAGTAACCGGCTTAATTAGAGGAAATGGCTTTGAACCAAAAATAAAACCCGAAGCCTATGTCGCTTCAACCGTAGCTGACAGATACTCCTAAAAATTTCTAATAGGGGCCCAGCCGAAGGCTAATTACTAATGTTCAATGAATCTTCGATTCATTTCACCCCTTCATTAATTCTTAATTAATTTCGGTTTCTAATGACTTCGAGAGAATTGAGAGAAAAGTTTTTAGATTTTTTTGAAAAGAGAGGGCACAAAGTAGTGCCTTCTTCTTCATTGATTCCAACTGATCCCTCGGTTCTTTTTACCACGGCTGGAATGCAACAGTTTAAAGAATATTTTTTGGGAAAGGAATCGCCTTATGGGAAAAGAGTTGCGACTTCGCAGAAATGTTTTAGAACTTCGGATATCGAGGAAGTAGGGGATGAAAAGCATTTAACATTTCTGGAAATGCTGGGCAATTTCAGCTTCGGTGGTTATTTTAAAGAAGAAGCTATCAAGCTTGCGCTTGAATTTTTGATTGCAAATTGCAAATTGCAAATTGATAAATTGAAGTTCACTTATTTTAGAGGTGATAAGGAAATTCCTGAGGACCTCGAATCAAAAAAAATCTGGTTAAAATTAGGAATTCCAGAAAATAAAATAATTGGTATGGGCAGAGAAGATAATTTTTGGGGGCCGACTGGTGAGGAAGGTCCTTGCGGTCCGACAACCGAAATTCATTTTAATGGGGTAGAGCTTTGGAATTTAGTTTTTAATGAATATTATCAAAATAAAAAAAAGGAGTTGAGGGGCTTAAAACAAAAAGGAGTTGATACCGGAATGGGATTGGAAAGGTTAGCTATGGTTTACCAGGGAAAAAATTCAGTTTACGAAACCGATTTGTTTTCGCCAATCATTAGAGAAATTCGGAAAAATTACACCGGTCTGACCCGTGCAAATTTAAGAGCAGAGAGAATTATTGCCGATCATATTAAAAGTGCGGTTTTTTTAATTTCTGAGGGCATTTTTCCTTCAAATGTTGAGAGGGGCTATATTTTGAGAAGAATTTTGAGAAGAGCGATTCGATATGAAAAACTGTTAAATCTGCCAAAAAATTTTTTGATTCCCTTGGCTCAAAAAGTTATTGAAATCTACAAAAATATATATCCTGAAGTAAAAACTAAGGAAACAGATATTTTAACTGCTATTCAAAACGAAGAAGAAAAATTTGAGAAAACTTTAGAGAAAGGCTTAAAAATTTTAAAATTGCAAATTGAAAATTGCAAATTGAAAAATTTGAAAATGATTCCGGGGGAAATCGCTTTTGATTTATTTCAGAGTTATGGTTTTCCATTAGAAATTACAAAAGAGATTGCTATCGAAGAAGGTTTGGGGATTGATGAAAAAAAATTTGAAGAAGAATTTAAGAAGCATCAAGAAATTTCCCGGGCTGGGGCAGAGAAAAAATTTGGTGGCATAGGCAAAGAGGCAACATATGAAGGGACTCGACTTCATACTGCCACCCATCTTTTACAGGCCGCCTTAAGAAAAGTTTTAGGAAATCACGTTAAACAAATGGGCTCAGATATTACTCCTCAAAGATTGCGTTTTGATTTTTCTCATCCTCAAAAAATGACAGTCAAAGATTTAAAAAAAGTTGAGGATTTAGTTAATCAGAAAATAAAAGAAGATCTAGAAGTGAAAAAAGAGGAAATGAAGTATGAGGAGGCAATTAAGGTAGGAGCTTTGGCTTTTTTTAGGGAAAAATATCCTGAAATGGTAACTGTTTATTCGATAGGGGCTTTCTCAAAAGAAATCTGTGCCGGTCCCCACGTCAAAAGGACTTCAGAGCTCGGTCATTTTAAAATTCTTAAAGAAGAAAGTTCTGGTTCAGGAATGAGGAGAATTAGAGCAATTCTCGAATAATTTGCTATAATAAACCCAGTATGACAACTTCGACAAGTTTTCTTTCAGAAAACTAATATCGCGAAGCGAGTCGAAGTTGCTCTACTGGGTAAAATAAACACTATCATGAATAAGAAAGTCTTTGATATTTTGCCACCGGGGCACCCACCAAAAGCGGGTCCCCCTACCACTTTTCAAGAAGAGAGACCCAAACCACCTCTTGAAAAAACTATACCATCGCCGCTTTTTGCAAAGAAAAAGTGGTGGATAATCTGCACTCTGCTTACCTTAATCTCAGCTTTTCTTCTTTGCCACTTTACTCTCTCAAGAGCGGAGATAGAAATTTGGCCAGTAACAGAACTTTTCACTTCCGAAACAAAAGTAACTTGCGATAAAGCAATCGAGAACGTCGATGTTTTAAATAAAGTTATTCCTGGTGAATTAATCAAGACAGAAAAGCTAATTACTGAAGAATTTTCATCCTCAGGTAGGGCGTTAAAAGAAAAGAAAGCTGAAGGGATAATCCGAGTTTATAATAACTATTCCACCCTGGCCCAAACTTTGGTGGCCAACACTCGATTTGTTTCAGCAGATGGAAAATTATTCAGGTCAATAGAAAAAGTAACTCTTCCCGGAGGAAAATATGAAGGAGGGAAGTTTGTCTCCAGTTATCTCGATACCAAAGTGATGGCTGACCAAGCCGGTCCAGAATATAATATTGGTCCCTCAACTTTTTCTATCCCGGGATTTGCCGGGACCGATAGGTATACCAAAATTTATGGGAAATCCTTCCAAGACATGCAAGGTGGCTTAAGGGAAGAAGTTCCTCAGGTTAGCCAAGAAGATTTAGACGGAGCTAAAAAGGCGCTCTTAGAAAGGGCTCTAAAAGAAAGTGAGGCTTCTTTAAAAGAAAAAATCTCCTCGGAGTTTATTTTATTAGAAGGAGCCATAGATTCAGAAATTCTTGAGACATTTTCTTTAGCTAGACCAAAAGATGAATTGGAAAAATTCAAGTTTCAGGTGAAAGCCCATTCGATTGCCTTAGTATTCAAAAGAGAAGACCTTGAAAATTTTGCCAGAGACTCTATTCTTTCTCAAATTGAGGAAACCAAGAAAATTTCTGAAAAGAGTTTGAAATTAGATTATCTGGCAGAGGTAATCAATTTAAAAGCAGGCAAGATTACCATTTCCCTCAAGACAGAAGCTAAAATTTATTCAGATGTTGGAGAGCCGAATTTAAAGAAAGGATTGGCAGGGAAATCATTAGCCGAGACCAAACTTTTTTTAGAAAGTCAGCCCCAGATTGCAAAAGTCGAGGTGAAATTTTGGCCAATGTGGATTAAAAATGTCCCGAAGGATGTGGAGAAAATTAAAATTAAATTAAACCTTGACTAGGTAAAAAAATTTTGTTAAACTAAATTTATTTAATGCCAAATCCTCAAAAGAAGGTTTTTCGAAAAACAGGCAAGGTTTTGGAAGCCCTGCCGAGTGCTCATTTTCGAGTAAAGTTAGACGAAGGCCAGGAAGTCCTCTGTCATCTTGCTGGGAAATTGCGACTCTATCGAATTAAAATCTTGCCAGGAGATCGAGTGACAGTGGAAATAACCCCCTACGACGAAAAGAGAGGAAGGATAGTTTATAGAGGAAGATAACATGAAAGTCAGATCATCGGTTAAAAAAATTTGTAAGCATTGTAAAATTGTAAGACGTAAAGGTCGAGTTTACGTCATTTGCAAAAATCCAAAGCACAAACAGCGCCAAGGCTAATTATGCCACGCATAGCAGGAGTAAACATTCCAGAAAATAAACAAATACTTATAGCCCTCACGTATATCTATGGGATAGGTTTACCATTGGCTCGAAAAATTTTAAATGAGGCGAAAATAAATCCTACTCTTAGAGCAAAAGACCTAACTGGAGATGAGATAAATCGTTTAAAAGAAATTATTGAAAAAAATTATAAAATCGAAGGGGAACTAAGAAGAGAGGTAATGATGGCAATAAAAAGATTAAGAGATATAGGCGCTTTTCGAGGAATTCGCCATATTAAAGGATTACCAGTGAGGGGACAGAGAACAAGGACCAATACCAGAACGGTTCGGGGCAACATTAGAAAGACAGTGGGAAGTGGCAGAAAGCTACCGCCAGCACCAACATAATCCTATGGGAAAGAAACGTATTGTCACGAAAACTGAAGAGGAGTTGCTTCGAGAAAGAGAGAAAGTGGAAGCCGAAGTTAAGAAAGAAATAAAATTAGAAGTCCCTCAAAAAGTTAAAGAGGGTCGAGTTTATGTTTCTTCTTCTTATAACAACACCATTATCACTTTAACCGATTCTAAAGGAAATGTTCTTCACTGGGTCAGTGCCGGCTCCATCGGCTTTAAAGGGACAAAAAAAGCCACTCCTTTTGCTGCGTCCAAAGTGGCTGAAGCAATGGGCCAGGCTATTAGAAAATTAGGACTTGAAAAAATCTCTATTTTTATTAAAGGGATTGGCTCGGGTCGAGAATCGGCAATTAGGTCCCTGGCTACTCGCGGTATAGAGATTGGTTCAATAACTGATATCACTCCCGTCCCTCATAATGGTTGTCGACCGCCCAAGATTAGAAGAGTATAAAATACTCAATGAATCAAAGATTCATTTCGATCTTCAATAAATTTTCAATTTATTTCGATGGAAAATGTAAAATGTAAAATTTGTCGAAGATTAGGTGTGAAGCTTTTTTTAAGGGGCGAGAAATGTCTATCGCCAAAATGCCCGATGGTGAAGAAAGCTTATCCGCCTGGCCTTAGAAGAAGAAAAAGAAGGGTTAGGGGTTTTTCTGAATATGGGAAAGAGTTAAATGAAAAACAAAAATTAAAGAATTGGTATAATTTGAAAGAAAGACAATTTCGGAAATATGTAAAAGGGGTTCTTAAAAAGCGAGGCAAAGTGGAAGATGAGACCCTCCTGCTTATTAAAACATTGGAAAGCAGGTTAGATAATGTAGTTTTTAGATTAGGTTTTGCTAAATCTCGGCCCCAGGCCAAACAACTAGTTTCTCATGGCCATTTTTTAGTCAACGGGAAATCGATTGACGCCCCCTCTTATCCGGTAAAAAAAGGAGATATAATAACTCTGAAACCTCAAAAAGTTAAAAAAAACATTTTTCAAAATCTTAAAAATTTGTTAAAAAAATATAAACCCCCTGCCTGGCTCGAGCTAAATGTTGAAAAATTAGAAGGAAAAGTAATCGGAGAGCCAAGCCTAGAAGAAGCCGCTCCACCAGTAGAAATCTCAGCAATATTTGAGTTTTACTCAAGATAAATTTATGATTCCTTTACCTCCTAAACCAAAAATTATTGAAAAAAAAGATAACTACGCAAAATTTGAAATAGAAGCCCTTTATCCGGGTTATGGAGTAACTGTTGGTAATAGCTTAAGACGGGTTTTACTTTCTTCTTTGCCAGGAGCAGCAATTACTCAAATGAAGATTAAAGGGATTCCTCATGAGTTTTCAACAATTCCTGGAATTTTAGAAGATGTAATTTTAATTATGCAAAATCTAAAACAATTAAGATTCAGGGTTTATAGTGAAGAGCCCCAGAAAGCTCGATTAACTGTTAAAGGCGAGCGAGAGGTCAAAGGCTCTGATTTTGAATTTCCTAGCCAGGTGGAGCTAATGAATAGAGATGCTCATATTGCTACCCTGACTCAAAAATCCAGCGAATTAGATATGGAGATTCAGATTGAAAAAGGAGTAGGTTATTCGCCGAGGGAAGCAAGGAAAAAAGAAAAATTAGAAATAGGGGGAATCCCCGTCGATGCTATCTTCACTCCGGCAAAAAGAGTGAGTTATAAAATTGAAAATATGAGAGTGGGGGAAAGAACCGATTTCGATAGATTATTTTTAGAGATTGAAACCGATGGCACAATTTCACCCGAAGAGGCTTTATTACTTGCTTCAGAGATTTTAGTGAAGCATTTCTCATTATTTGCCGAGACTTTTAAACCGGAAGTGAAAGTTTTACCAATTGAAGTCCCGTACCCACCAAAGGTGGGTCATCCGGCAAAAAAGGTAAAGAAATTACCAAAGAAGCATGCGAAAGCGAAAAAAACAAAGAAAACTAAGTAGAAAAAGTGCTCCCCGCAAAGCATTATTAAAAGCACTGACCAGTGCTCTTATTTTAATTGAGAAAATTAAAACTACCGAAGCTAAAGCAAAAGAGCTTTCTGGTTTTATTGCCAAATTAATTAGCCGTGCTAAATTAGGGGGTCTGCACTCAAAAAGATTATTAGCCAGAGAGTTTTCGCCAAAAATAGTCAAAAAATTAGTTGAGGAAATTGCTCCAAGATATAAAGAAAGAAAAGGAGGATACACAAGAATAATTAAGCTGGGTCCAAGAAAATCAGATGGGGCAAAAATGGCCATCATAGAATTAATCAAATGAACCCCGTTAGAAATTTCTCATTAACAGGTAAATTTCTACGGGTTTCAAAATTATGCAAAAATTACCAAGAATTTCTAACGGGGTGAAAAGAGAAACTCACACAATCGATGCTACAGACAAAGTATTGGGTAGATTAGCTGCTCAAATTGCAGTTTTATTGCGGGGAAAGCACAGGCCCAATTTCGTGCCTTATAAAGATATGGGAGATTTTGTAATTGTCGAAAATGTAAATAAATTAAAATTTACCGGAAAAAAAATTGAGCAAAAAAAATATTATCGGCATTCAGGATATTGGGGCGGCTTGAAAGAAATTCCACTGAAAAAACTATTTGCTGAAAGACCAGATGAGGTATTAAGGAAGGCAGTTTATAGAATGTTACCCAAAAACAAATTAAGAGCAAAAATGATTAAAAGGCTTAAAATAAAATAAAATATGCGAATTTTTATGCGAATACATCATGCCTAAAGCAAAAAAAGTAACAACTAAAAAAATCATTCCAAAGAAAAAGGGACTAAAAAAAGTTAAAGAGGCAAAGCCAGTCGAAAAGATTAAAGTAGAGATTAAGCTTAAACCAGAGAGATATTTTGAGGCAGTAGGGAGAAGGAAAACTGCTCTAGCCAGAGTTCGGCTTTTTACAAAAGGCGAAAGAGTATTTTTAGTGAATGAGAAACCCTTGGAAAACCATTTTCCCACCTCTGAACTTCAGGAAATCGCTAGAGTTGCTTTAGAAAAGATGAAATGTCTTGATAAATTTGGAGTTTCGGCTATTGTAAAAGGAGGGGGTCTCCATGCTCAGGCCGAAGCTCTTAGGCATGCCATAGCTAGAGCCCTAGTTCTTTTTAACCCTGATTTTAGAAAAAGGTTAAAGCAAGCTGGCTTTTTAACTCGGGATCCGCGAATGCGAGAAAGAAAGAAATTTGGCTTAAAAAGAGCCCGTCGAGCTCCCCAGTGGGCGAAACGTTAAAATACTCAATGAATTTTCAATTCATTTCGATCTTCAATAAATTTTCAATTTATTTCGATGCTTAAAGAACTTCTGGACCAATTTTATTTAGATAGAGACAGAGATAGAGAACAGCATCATTTTTATATTACTGATGCTGGGAAGTGTTCTCGAGCAATATTTTTTAAATTTAAAAATGTTCCTCGGGAAAAAATGGAACCCCGGGTTTTGAGGATGTTTGACCACGGAAATTATATCCAAATGCAGATTTTAAACAATTTATTTAGCTTAGGAATAGTTAGGGCTTCGGAGGTAAAAATTCCTCCCCAAGAACTAATCTCCGGTCGAGCCGATGCAATTATTACCTTGAACAATGAGCTTTATGTGGTAGATTTCAAAAGTATGAATAGCATGGTGTTTAAAAACTTAACCGAACCTAAAAAAGACAATATTAATCAAATTCAGCTTTATTTACACTATTTTAAAATCCCCAAAGGCATACTTCTCTATGTAAACAAAGATACCTTAGAATTAAAAGAATTCTTGATTGAACATGACCCAGCCATAGCTCAAAAGCTTTTAAAAGATTTAACTGACCTAAAAACAAAAATCGATTCAAATGTTGTCCCTCAAAGAATTCCTGGCTGGCCAGAAGAGTGGCAGTGCCAATATTGTCAATTTAAAGAAATCTGTCAGATGGCGGGAGAAAAAGAGATTAGTTGGCTAGAATTCCGAAAGAAGGTCGATGAGGCTGAAGCCTCTCATCTTCACCTTCGCTTCCTTCGGAAGCTCGGTAATTGAAGCTCAGAATAAAGCTTCGGATGCGTAGAGATTGCCATTGCTCAAAATATAAATTTTTTTAGAGTTTTGACTGAAAAATATTTCTGGCCCTTCATGCTTGGCAATATCAACAATATTTATTCTGTCTCGATCGTCGATTTCGACGATTTTTATTTTATTGCCAGCGTTAAAAATTAAATAATCAGAATTTACCCAAAGGCAATTTCCGATTTTTTCTGAAAGGCGGATTAAAAACAACTGCTCTCCAGCCTTTCTTTTTGGTTGATTGGCTATCTCTTTCACAAAGAAAATCCAAATTTCAGAATCTGAAAAATAAACTAATTTTTTGAGATCGGGAGAAATTTTTAAATCATTTATTCCTTCAAAAAATTTTTCAAAAATTTTTGAATCTGGATTGAATAAATATAAAGTTTTACCTTCCCTAAGAAAAACTTTTTCAGGAAAAACACTCAATCTATATTCTGTTTCCGTTTTGACTGGAAAAGGTTTTTCACTCAGTTTCTCTTCATCGTTAAAAAAATTGCCAAAATTATCTAAATAATAGAGGCCGCCATTGAAAGCTTGAGAAGTGATAATGTTTTCTGTGGTAATCACCATTTCTCTTTCAGTTAAAACCGGTGGAACTTTATCTAATTTTAAACTAAATTTTTTTTCCTGTTCCTCCATTCCTATATCTAAGTAAATTTCTTTTGAATCCTCAGAAAATTCCAACCCCGTTAAATCAGCCCCCGAGGGGCCCGCCAAGGCGGGAGGGTGGAGGGGGGGTATGTAGTTTGTATAAATATCTTCTTCTCCAATTAAGCGGCTTTTAATATTTCTTTCCAAATCATAGAGTTTCAAAACCCAATTTCCATTTTCGGTTTCTTTTAAGATCATTTTCTTCTCATCTGGCGAAAACCATAAATTTTCGATATTTTTTGATAAAATTTCAAAATTTATATTTTCTGAAAACAAAACAATGTTTTTTGTTTCAACAACTTCTTTTTCTTTTATTTCCAAATTCTTTTCCCAGGGATGATAACCTTCTTTTTTAATTTCTATTTTATATTTTCTGGGTAATAAATTTTCAATAAGGGCTGAGCCAAAGAAAAAATCGGTTTTTTTTGTCAATTTTTCATTAAGATAAATTTCAGCTTGTTTGGGTATAACTTTTAAAAATAGACCACCGGTTTGGGTGATTCTTTTTGAATCAATGTCAATTCGATAACCCTGCGAATAAAAAATCGCCAAAGGAGTAATTAGGAGAAACAAAGTGAGAAAAATTAAAAATAAAACGGTCCGAGTTTTTTTAGTCACATACCGAGCCCCGCGTAGCGGGGCGAAGGTTAAGAAGAGGATAAAATCCTCTTCGCCTTTTCATTATACCACACCTTTTCTTTAAAGTGGGGGGTTGACAAAATTTTGAATATTTGTTAGAGTAATTTAGGTCTTTCGAAGGTCGTTTCAGACCTTTGACAAAATCACTTAAATAGGAGGGTAGTAAAAGTGAAAAAAGGAATTGTTTTCGGATTGATTTTCTTGTTCTGTTCTGTTTTGCTTCCGGTACCGGCGAAAGCCGAAGCCCAGGCCATTCCAACCATTTCGTTGGAGGAGGGGAATGTTATCCTTCCTAACTCCGACGTCGAATTGCTGGCCATCAAAAAAGACACCTTCTATACCGTCGTCAATTCTCGGGATAAGTATTGGTGGCTTTTCTCTTCAAAGAACCAGGGAAAGACCTGGCAGAAAGTCGGCCAAGGACTTCCAACCGAAGAAAAATTTATTTTTTTGGAAGTCCTACCTGGAAATCCAGGGATTGTGGCCTTAGCCACTACCACCGGTGTTTATCTTTCGACTGACGGTGGAAACCGTTTCAGCTATCTCGGCAGTCCTTATGGCTTAGCTGAGAGGAAGGAGGAAATTACCTCCTTAACTCTGGCTGGAGCATCTTCTATTCTTTTGGGAGTCCGTCACCCCAGCCCAGGGAAATTCGCCCAAGAGGGCGTTTATCTCTGGCAAGGAAAGAGCTGGGAACCACAAAGTGGCCAAGGAATGTGGCAAAAGGACGTCAATGCGGTGGCTTTTCTGGAAGGATGGATTTTAGCTCTAGTCAGTGACAACACCGGGACTTTCCTCAACATAGCTTACCCTGGCCAAAGAACCGTTTGGGGGATTAAGTGGAATGAACTTCCGGGTTGGCCAATTGAGGTCAGTCAAGTGGCTGGTGAGTCACCAAAGGAAAGCGAGCTCTTAAATTCTCGTTTCGCCTTCTCGGAGTTCGAAGACCGAGAAAACAAGATATATGTCATCTTCAGCACCGTCCAAAAGACGAAAGATGACGTCTATCTAGTGCAGCTGGCTGAGGAGTTAAAACCAGACGGGGTGCGAAGATTGGAAATCGCCAAGTCTTACAACTTGGTGAGCCTAGACACTCTTGCCTATACTGGCACGGTCTATTCCGGAACCTTGGCAGTCGGAGTAACAACCGAAAGCCAAGGTCAGCGCCGAGCCATAGTTTACTATCTCAATGCTGCCGAGGAGAGATACTCGCCACCTGACTGGCAGACGAAGTGGGGCGTGGTTGACACTCAAAATTGCCAAGTTGCTATTGTTGGTGGCACCATTTTTGCTGCCACCTCAGGCAAAGCCAGTTCTTTTGCCCGAAGCGAACCAGTAACTTCGCAGAGAGACATCCTTATTTCCATTTCTCTTATCGATGCTTCTAGTATCGAGCTTCTGGCGCCTTCACCCAGTTTTCTTCAGGATAGAACAATCTTCCTTACCTGTGGTAGAAATGTCCTGAAGATAATATTAGGTGCGGATTACCGGCTGGTTGAGGCTCAGCGACTTTTCTACTTCTCTCAGCCCCTGACTTTTGCCAAGATAGACCCTCAGTCTAAAAACCTCTTTGTCTTTGTCTCAGGGGAAAACAGATTCTGGTTGACTGAAAACTTTGGGCTGTCCTGGACTTGGAGGACTGTAGGGGTAGAGATAGTTGGCGGCAAAGCCCTGAGCAACAAACTGGTTTACGTTGTCGGGAAGGATAACATGGTTTATCGCTTTGAGAACAGCAGTTGGCAAAGACTGAGTCCAGGGGTAAGATTCATTCGGAAGGTTGAAGCAGGACCCAGCGGCAAGGCTTTAGTCGCCGGTGGAGTCAAAGAGACTGACACTGTCTTTGACACTGTTTCCTTGATTGGGGAAGGGTCTCCTGTAACTCTACCACTTCCTCATTCAGCGAAATATCTGGAGCTTCTCTATTCTCCGAAAGAGAACCTGATTTACTGCGGAGTCAATAAGGAGCTCTACGCCTTAGACGTTGGCTCGCTGGATAGCGCCCAATGGCAGAAAATAACCGAATTCAGCTGGCCGATTAAGCAGCTCCTCCTTTCTCCCCAAGGCTTATATGTCCTTGTCTTCAGCGGAGCTCAAACCCGATTTTACTTCATTCCTTTTCCGCTAAGCAAGGACTCCCAGTGGACCCAGGTTGGGGAGCCGAAAGGAGAGTGGTTGGGCTACAGATTGGTAGAGTTGGCTGAAAAACAAAACCTCTTTATTCTCTGGGATTACTCCAAAATCCTGGTCTGGACTCATCAGATTCCAGAACCAGCTCCAACCCCAACTCCAACCCCGACTCCAACTCCAACCCCAACCCCAGCTAAACCTGAAGTCAAGCCTGAACCAAAACCGGCCCTACCTCCGCTGGTACCACCTGTTCCGCCAACCAGAGAGACTGGTTTTCCGGAAGGTGCGGTGATACCGATCCTTGCCTTTTTTGGAGGGATAGCATGGATCACAGTTAAACTAGTCCGCTACGCGCGGAATAAGCTCCGGCCCTAAAAGCCGGAGCTTCCCATTTTTAAATTATTTCAAATTGAATTTAAATCTGTTAAAATAGATTATTATGTTTATTCCCAAAATTGAGAAAATCACCAGGGACACCACCATTTCTCATTTCTTTTTAATGTTTGGCTACAAACTCTTTTCTTTATATTTTCCTTTGTTTTTGGTTGCCAGAGGTTTTTCTTTACCCGAGGTAGGTTACACCTATTTATTAATTTATCTACCGATTGCCCTTTTCGCGCCTTTTGTTGGATTTTTAAATCATAAAATAAATCCAGTAATTTTGGCTTCATTCGGAATCTTAGGTTACGCCATTTATGCCTTAGGGATGATTTTAATTAGAAACCTAGCCCTTTTTTATTTCTGGCAAATGCTCTTGGGAATCTCAGCCGCCTTATTTTTTGTTTCGGCTCGAGCTATTTTAATTTCTTCACCCCTCGAAAATTATGACCGGGCTTTTGGCTGGTTTTACACTGCCCCTTTTTATGCCGAAGCCTTAGCTCCCTGCATTGGTGCTCTCTTTATCTGGAAATTTAACTTTGCTGGCGTTTTTATTTTAAGTTTAATATTACAACTTTTTACTGCTATTTTCTGCTATAGCCAATTAAATAGACAGAAAATTCGTCCACTGAATAAATTTTTTAATTTTCAAAAATTTCAACAAAATTATCAAAAAGTTCTCCCGAGAATAAAGGGGAGAGATGTTCTTCCTTCAATTCTAATTTCATTTTCAGTTTTACTTTTGGCTGGTTTTTATTTCGCCTTTTTTGTTTTGTTCTTAAAAGATTCCCTTAGTTGGTCCCAAAATCTAATTTTGGTTTTCGTTTCAGTATTTTCTGCCATCTTTTTGCCAATTTCACTTTTTCTTATTGACAGATTGAGTAAATTCAAAAGTGAAAAAAATATTTTTCAAGGAGGATTAATTGCCGGGGCCTTTTCAACTTTATTTGGGGCGGCCATTCCAGTTTTAAATTTCTTTAATATTTTAATAATTAATCTTGGTAAATCAGCCGGAGCTTTAATGGCTAATGCCGGAAGGTCAGGTTTAATTTCTCAAAAATTAAAAGAAAACCCAGAAGAGGCTGGAGCCATTGATACTATTTTTTCTCCTTTAGGGATAGCTTTAGGAGCTTTAATTTCTGGTTTGCTTATTGGATTTTTAGGTTATCAACTTTTATTCATTCTTGGTGGAGTTTTTGTCGTCATAGTAGGGCTCTTATGTAAAAATTTGCCAAATTCTAAAAATTAAGGTAAGATAATCTTGAAATAATATGAAAATTGGAATTGACCTCGGAACTTGTAATTCTCTGGTTTTTCTCCCCAAAAAGGGAGTAGTTTTAGAAGAGCCATCAGTAGTGGCGGTTTCTTTAGCTGAGAATAAAATTTTAGCGGTGGGTAAGGAAGCTAAAGAAATGACTGGCCGAACTCCCGACACAATTAGAGTTTATCGGCCCCTCAAAGATGGAGTAATTGCCGATTTTAGAGTTACCCAGGCCATGCTCAAATATTTTATTGATAAGGTTTCAGGCCGCTTTCGATTTTTCAAACCAGAAATATTGATTGGCATTCCAGCCGGCGCTACTTCCACCGAGCGAAGGGCGGTAATCGAGGCGGGCATGAATGCTGGAGCTAAAGCAGTTTATGTGGCAAAGGAACCCATTTTAGCCGCCATCGGAGCCGATATCCCGATTAATTCTTGCTCTGGTAATATGATTATTGATATTGGTGGAGGAACAACCGAGGTGGCAGTAATTTCCTTGGGAGGAATAGTGACTTGTCATTCGGTTAGGGTGGCTGGTGACAAAATGGATTTAGCTATTTCAGATTATATTAAGAGAAAATATAATTTAGCCATCGGAGAGCAAACAGCTGAGGAAATAAAAATCAAAATCGGAACTGCTCTTTCTGAAAAGGAAGAGAGAAAACTATCTATTCGAGGTCGGGATTTAATTTTGGGTCTGCCAAGAAATGTCGAAGTTTCTTCAAACGAAGTTTGTGAAGTAATTTCTGACACCCTGACTGATGTTATCCAGGTAATAAAACTAGTTTTAAGGGAGACTCCGCCTGAATTATCGGCTGATATAATGGATAAAGGAATGGTCCTTTCCGGAGGCGGTTCTCTTTTAAGAAATACTTCTGAACTTATTGCCCAGACTATTGGCGTTCCTTGCATTTTAGCCGAAGAACCTATGCATTGTGTAGCCAAAGGAGCCGGGGTAATTTTGGAAAACCTCGATATCTATAAAAAAAGTATAATGAGCAAAAAATGAAGCATGTTGATAGGGCATCAAAAACAATGGCAATTTCTAAAAAAATCTGCTAAATCAGGGAAAATCTCCCATGCTTATTTATTTTCTGGCCCGGAACATTTGGGGAAAAAGAAAATAGCCCTCGAATTTGTCAAACTAATTAATGAATGGCAGGGGCCCGCCGAAGGCGGGAGGGTGGTGGGTGGGTGGAGTCCCGACCTAATTTTAATTGCGCCTCAGCAGGGGGGCGAAATTCAAATTTCTCAAATCAAAGAACTTATTCAGAAATTATCTCTAAAGTCCTATTCAGCTCCTTTTAAATGTGCAATTTTGGATAAGGCTCATCTAATGAATCAGGAAGCTCAAAACTGTTTTCTAAAAACTTTAGAGGAACCAAAAGGCAAAACTCTTTTAGTCCTGATTACCGAATCTCCGGAAATGTTATTCCCAACCATTCGATCCCGGTGCGAAATTATTAAATTTTTCCCAGTGAAAGCGGCAGAAATCGAGAATTATTTAGAAACCCAAGCGAAGCGATGGGTGAAGATGAAGGCGAAACCTTCATCGACTGACCAAGGAATTTCTAGAAAAGAAAGCGCACAAATTATTAAACTTTCAATGGGAAGACCGGGGCTGGCTATTGATTTTATATCTGATCCTCAGAAATTAGAAAATCAAAAGAGAATCATAAAAGAGTTAATTGAAATTTCAAAATCTGATTTATCTTTCCGCTTTCAATATGTCAGAGATTTGTCAAAGAATCCTAATTTAAAAGAAATTTTAGAGGTCTGGCTGTTCTATTTTAGAAGCATTTTATTGGGAAGTTTAACACCAAAATTTAAAAGTTCAGGTTACACCCCCCCAAGATTAAAAAATATTCTAAAAAAAATTCAAAGTACAATTTTTTTAATTTCAAATACTAATATCAATTCCAGATTAGCCCTGGAAATACTAATGCTCGAATTATGAGTTACAAAGAAATTATCGACAAAATTAAGCCAGAATTAGATAAAGTTATTATTTTTTTGGAGAGGGAATTACAGAAAATTCGAACTGGTCGGGCGACACCTTCTCTGGTTGAAGACATTATTGTAGAGTGCTTTGGTCAGAAATTTCCCCTAAAGCAGTTAGCTGCCATTTCTGTTCCTGAGCCAAAGCAAATTTTAATTCAACCCTGGGACAAATCCTATATAGAAGGAATAATTTCTGCCCTGGAAAAAACCGGGATTGGTCTTGGGGCGGTGGCAGATAAAGAGGCAATTCGGTTAAAGTTCCCTCCTTTATCCCAAGAGTATCGAAAAGATTTACAGCGTTTAATATCAGAAAAAGAAGAGCAGGCTCACCAAACTATTAGACGGTGGCGGGAGGAAGCCTGGGATGAAATTCAAGAAGGTTATAAAGAAGGAAAAATCAGGGAAGACGATAAATTTCGGGCAAAAGATGAACTCCAGGATTTGGTAGATGAATATAATAAAAAAATTGAAGAAATTGCCGAGAAAAAGAAAAAAGAAATATTAGAATAAACGCTCGGCAATATGTCTTTCGGTACACGCTCTGCGCCCCAGCGAGGCGCAAGCTCAGTTCCTCGGCAAATTTTCGCCTTCGGCGAAACCATGCAATTTGCCTGCGGATGGTCCCGAAATCCAATTGCCTCGCTTTAGATATATTTGATGTTTCTAACAATCGTTATCGTTTTTATTAGCTTAATCGGTTTAATAGTTCTCCATGAACTTGGACATTTTATTTTGGCAAAAAAATTTGGAGTGAAGGTAGAAGAGTTTGGTGTTTTTTTACCCCCGCGCTTATTCGGAAAAAAAATTGGAGAGACAACTTATTCCCTGAATCTTTTACCTTTGGGAGCATTCGTCAAGCTTTACGGGGAGGACGCCACCCACCCACCACCCTCCGAGGAGAAAATCGAGGCTTCGAGGACTTTCCAGGGAAAACCAATCTGGCAAAGGGTTTTAATTGTTTTAGGAGGAGTGGTTAGTTTTTGGCTCATTTCAGTTGTTTTATTAAGTATTGTTTTTGGGATAGGGGCGCCACAGGCTATTTCAGATGAAGAAAATCATACTTTACTCAACCCAAAAGTCCAAATCGTGGCTATTGTGCCCGGATCACCGGCCCAAATCGCTGGAATAAAAATTGGGGACACAATTAAACAATTTTCAATTTCGCTTCCCCAGGAAATGGGTGTTCAATTTTCAATTGATAAGGTGAAAGAGGTTCAAGAACTTACTGAGAAATATAAAGGCAAAGAAATTACTTTAACGATTGAGAGGGGGAAAGAAGTGTTTGACGTCTCTCTGGTTCCCAGAGTATCGCCGCCAGAAGGAGAAGGAGCAATGGGCGTGGCTTTGGCCAGGATGATAGAAAAATCTTATCCCTGGGAGGAAGCCCCAGTCAAAGGAATCGAAGCTACTTTTAATTTAACCAAAGGAGTAATAGTTGGCATATCTCAGGTTTTTGGAAATTTGATTCAAGGAAAAGGGTTGCCTCCGGGCGCTGAAGTTATGGGGCCAGTGGGTATTGGAAAGTTAATGACTCAAATTGCTCAAATGGGAATAAATTATTATTTACAATTTGTTGCTATTATTTCCGTCTATTTAGCTATTTTTAATATTTTACCAATCCCAGCTTTAGATGGCGGGAAACTTCTTTTTCTAGGAATCGAAAAAGTTAGAAGAAAACCAGTGAGTCAAAAAGTAGAACAAAATATCACCGCCGTTTTCTTTGCCTTATTAATCACCCTAATGATCTGGGTAACAATAAAAGACATTACCCGTCTGTTTTAACATGAGACAATCTCAACTTTTTACTAAAACTTTAAAAGAGGCGCCCAAAGACGAGAAGAGCATTAATGCCAAATTTCTAAGAAGAGCCGGTTTTATTTATAAAGAAATGGCTGGTACTTATACCTATTTACCTCTAGGGTTAAGAGTTTTAAGGAAAATTGAAAATATCATCAGAGAAGAAATGGAAAATATTTCGGGTCAAGAACTTTTAATGACCGTTTTTCAGCCGAGGAAAATTTGGGAAGAGACTGATCGTTGGTCAAAGGAAATCGGAAAAGTGATGTACAAAACTCGAGAGGATAATTCGGAAATTGGTTTGGGGCCAACCCACGAAGAAATGATCACCGATATTATCAGAAATTACATTAAATCTTACAAAGATTTACCCATAGCTATTTTCCAGATCCAGACCAAATTTAGAAAAGAACCTCGGGCTAGGTCCGGCCTGCTTAGGGGGAGAGAATTTGATATGAAAGATCTCTACAGTTTTCACGACAGCGAAGAAGATTTTAAAAAGTATTACGAGCAAGTTAAAAAATCTTATCTTAAAATTTTGAAAAGGTGCGGCCTATCTGGAATTATTACTGAAGCCTCTGGTGCTGGATTCATTAAGGGATTTACTCATGAGTTTCAGGTCCTATCCGAAGGAGGAGAAGATACCATTATTTATTGTCCAAAGAGAGATTTTGCTCAAAACCGAGAAATTGCCAAACTAAGAGGAGGAAGGAAATGTCCAATTTGTGGCCGAATTTTGAAAGAAGAAAAATCAATTGAGGTTGGGAATATTTTTCCTTTGGGAACGAAATACTCAAAAGCGATGAATGCCTATTTTATTGACAGGTCAGGTCTTAGAAAATTGATGATTATGGGTTGCTATGGCCTAGGACCTTCTCGAACGATGGGAGCCATTATTGAAGTTCATCACGATGAAAAAGGAATAATTTGGCCAAAAGAAGTGGCACCCTTTCAGATTCATTTAATACAAATTGAAAATACTCAAAAACTTAAAAAAACCGCAGCAAAATTCTATCAAGATTTACAGAAGCAGGGAATTGAAGTATTATATGACGATAGAGACAGGACGCCAGGAGAAAAATTTGCCGATGCCGACTTAATAGGAATACCAATCAGAATCGTGGTAAGCGAGAGAACTTTAGCGAAAAATTCTGCGGAGATAAAAAAAAGAAGCGAGAAGAAAGTGGAACTAATTAAATTGAGCCAGGTTGGTAAATATGTTAAATAAACTTTTACACTTATTTTCTGAAGATATTGCCATTGATTTGGGAACGGCTAACTCTGAAGTTTATGTTCGAGGTCGGGGAATCGTCATTCAGGAACCCTCGGTGGTAGCTGTTAATCAAAAAACTGGTCAAATTTTGGCAATAGGAGAAGAAGCTAAAAAGATGGTAGGTAGAACTCCGGGCCACATCGTGGCTACCCGGCCCTTAAGAGCAGGAGTAATTTCTGATTTTGAAGTAACTGAACAAATGCTTAGATATTTTATTGAGAAAGCCCAGAAAAGAAAATTTATTTTGCGCTCTCGACCGAGGGTAATTGTTGGCATTCCTTGCGGAGTTACCGAAGTAGAAAAAAAAGCAGTTTCTGATGCGACTAAGAATGCCAGCGCCAGGGAAGTTTTTTTAATTGAAGAACCGATGGCTGCCGCTATTGGAGCCAGGCTTCCTGTTCAAGAAGCTATGGGCAACTTTATTGTCGATATTGGCGGAGGGACAACCGAAGTGGCAGTGATATCTCTGGGCGGAATAGTTTTATCAAAAAGTTTAAGGATTGCCGGAGACAGACTTAACGAAGACATAATTCAATTTGCCCAAGAAGAATATAAACTATTAATCGGAGAAAGAACAGCTGAGGAAATAAAAATTGGAATTGGTTCAGCCTATCCTTTGAAAGACAAAAGAGAACTTCCAATGAGGGGAAGAAATTTGGTTACCGGACTTCCGGAAGAAATTTCGGTTTCCGATGAGGATATAAGAAGAGCTATGGAAAAGTCAGTAAAACAAATTGTTGCCGAGATAAAAATGGCAATAGAGGAAACCCCTCCTGAATTATTAGCCGATGTAATGGCTGCGGGAATTCAAATGACCGGTGGCGGCGCACTCCTCCGAGGATTAGATATTCTAATTCAAAAAGAAACAAAGATTCCGACTAAGGTTGTTGAAGACCCAATGACAGCAGTGGTTAGGGGAGCGGGACTGGTTTTGGAAAACCTCGACCAATTACATGAAGTTTTAGTGGAAACAGAATATTTAGAACCACCAAAATAAAAAATTTCTAATTTCTAATTTCTAAACCTTTATGATTTCAGAGGAAGAGGTTCAACATATCGCAAAATTAGCCAGATTAGGATTAACTGAAAAAGAGTTAGGGAGGTTTCAAAAAGAACTCTCTGCGATTTTGAACTACATTGAGAAATTGAAAGAAGTTGATATTTCGGGAGTTGAACCAACGAGTCATTCAATTGAAATGGAAAACGTAATGAGAGAAGACGAGGAAAAGGGAAAACTGAAAACTAAAAATAAAAAACTGCTGGAATTGGTGCCGGAAACTAAGGATGGTTATTTAAAAGTTAAATCTATCTTATAGTATGGAATTAACCGAACTCACAATTACCCAAGCCCATGAGGGATTAGTAAAAAAAGAATTTTCTGCTTTCGAACTTTGCCAGGCTTATTTAGCGCGATTAGAAAAAAAAGATAAAGAGATTTCCGCCTTTTTAACAGTTACAAAAGACTCAGCTCTTTCTCAGGCAAAAAAAGTCGATGATATGATTTTGGAAGGTAGAGAAATACCGGTTTTAGCTGGAATTCCCTGTGCGATAAAAGATAATATTTTAGTTGAAGATGTGAGATGCACTGTAGCTTCGAAAATTCTTGAAAATTATATTGCTCCTTATGATGCCACAGTTGTGAAAAAATTAAAAGAAGAAAATTGTCTGATTTTAGGAAAAACCAATCTGGATGAATTTGCCATGGGAAGCTCAACTGAAAATTCAGCTTTTGGCTCGACTCGTAATCCTTATGATTTATCTAGAGTGCCGGGTGGTTCTTCGGGTGGGTCGGCAGCTGCAGTAGCCGCTAATCTCTGCCTCTATGCTTTAGGTTCTGACACTGGTGGTTCAATAAGGCAACCAGCTTCCTTTTGCGGAATAGTTGGATTAAAACCTACTTATGGTGCGGTATCCCGTTATGGTTTAATTGCTTTTGCATCTTCATTGGACCAAATTGGACCAATAACTAAAACTGTTGAGGATGCTAAAATTGTTTTTGAGGCAATTAAGGGAGGGGACGAATTAGATTCGACGTCAGTCGAATCTAAAATTGCAAATTTCCGGGTACCCGCCGCGCGGGTACAAATTTCAAATTTACGAATCGGTGTTCCTAAGGAATACTTTATTAAGGGGATGGATCCTGAGGTTGAAAAAGTGATAAAAGAGGCGATTAAAAAATATGAGGAAATGGGAGCTAAAATTGAAGAAGTCAGTTTGTCCCATACCGAATGCGCTTTGCCTTGTTATTATATAATTGCTCCTTCTGAAGCCAGCGCTAATTTAGCCAGATATGATGGAATAAAATACGGGCTCTCAGAATCAAAAGGTAAAGATTTATTAGATGTTTATTTAAAAAGCCGAGAAGAGGGGTTTGGGCCGGAAGTGAGGAGAAGAATTATGTTGGGTACCTATGCTTTATCTGCTGGCTATTATGAAGCCTATTATTTAAGAGCCCAAAAAGTGAGAACTTTAATAAAAGATGATTTTGATCAGGCTTTCAAAGAAGTTGATGCTATTCTCACTCCTGTCTCCCCAACCCCAGCTTTTAAGTTAAGAGAAAAAATTACCGATCCTCTGACAATGTATCTTTCAGATATTTTTACGGTTTCGGTGAATCTGGCTGGCCTTCCAGCAATTTCTTTGCCCTGTGGCAAGGTAGGAAAATTGCCGGTGGGATTACAAATTATTGGAAAACCCTTTGAGGAAGAAAAAATTTTAGCAATCGGTGAAATTTTAGAAAAAGCATGACTATAGAACAAATAATTTCATTCATTCTTAATCCTACTTTTTCTGGTTGGTTATTAGTTTTAAAAATTCTCTGCCTAATTTTTTCTTTGATTTTCTTTGGCTTCATTATTTTTGCCTTAATTAAAACCTCTTGGCTAAAAAGAATGATAATCTGGGATTTACAAGAATTTTTAACCTATCGACCATTTGGAGTGAGTAAAATTGCTGGAAAATGGCAAAAAATAAAAAAGAGATTAGAAGCCGGAATAGAATCAGAAGCCAAGTTAGCAATTATTGAGGCAGATTCGATGTTAGATGGCATTTTGGACAGAATGGGTTTTGGCGGTAGGACTCTTGGGGAGAGGTTAGATAGATTAACTGATGTTTCTCTTCCCAATATTGAGGAAGCTAAAAAATCGCATAAAATCAGAAATAACATCGTTCACGACCCAACTTATAAATTAGATTTAGAAGAAGCAAAAAAAGTAATATCAGCTTACGAAAAAGCCCTCACCGATTTACAAGCCCTTTAAACCCAGTATATCAACTTTGACAAAGTTTCACTTTAATATCGCGTAGCGAGTCAAAGTTGTATTACTGGGTAAAATTTGCTAAACCCCGTTAGAAATTTAGTGAGAGAATTTTCTTGTAATAATCAAAGTCCATTAGGGCTTGTATTTTAATTTCTAACGGGGTAAAATAATATCGCGGGGTAGAGAAGTAGTATCTCGGGAGTCCCATAAGCTCCAGACCCCGGCGCACATCCGGGCCCCGCAACGCCGGCATAGCTCAATGGCTAGAGCAATTGCATCATAAGCAAGAGGTTACAGGTTCGAATCCTGTTGCCGGCACTGGACCCGTAGTGTAGCCCGGATAACACGTCTGCTTGTCGAGCAGAAAATCGTGGGTTCAAATCCCATCGGGTCCGCTTAATTAATTGGCTTGGAGGAAGCTTCAGGCCTTTTAATTAAAAGGAGTATAGCTCCTTAAAAATCTATTTGGAAAGGAAGGATAAAAGGATGAAACAATTCTATTATCGATGCAAAGATTGTGGCAATGGCTACATTGCGGAGGAGAAACCAAAAAATTGCCAAGGTTGTGGCAGTAAAAATATTAAGATAAGACCCTATCCAGAATTTAGCTGGCTTGCGAGAATCAGGAAAAAAGCTCAAGAGCTTTTTTCTTATTAGAAAGGAGGTGATAAAATGGCAGGCCCAATCGTATTAACCATAAACTTGAAAAACAAAATGGCTAAAGAGGCAGCTAAACGAGTTAGTAAGCCAACTGATGATGTGGAATGGAACGAGATAAGAGCTGAGAGAATTTTAAATGGAAACGATCCCGAAGAGCTGATTGTCCGTGGAGTGGTTGCCTCTTTAAAAAGAGGTGAGGGTAAGAGGTAAGAGTGGCATAGTAGCGACTAAACAGAGCGAAAGGAGAAAGATGAAAATAAACGATCTTCCAAGGGGAAAATACACAGCGGTTCTTGACCTGAGGAAAAATGGAGCATTGAGACTAAAAGGAGAGATAGTGGAAGATGAAGATGGAAATAAACATCTCATTACCCACGAGTCTCCTAAGAGATCTTATGCTCCGAACACGGTAGTGCTTTGGCACCGAAAGGAGGTGAAAAAATGAAGGTCGAACTCGTCCGGAAAAACTGAGGAGGTGAGAGAAATGGAAAAGGGATTCAGGCAAATGTTAGCCGAAAGGCAGGAAAAGGTTAGCTCCCTTGTTTGCGTCGGGCTCGATCCCTTGGAGGAAAAGATTCCCGAATGTATCATAGGAGGGTCTCCTTGGAGCAGAGTAGCTTTTCATATGAATAAGATCGTTGACGCAACGGCCGATTATGCTTGCATGTACAAGCCGCAGAAGGCCCATTATGAAGCTATTCCCGATGGCCAAAGTGCCTTACAATCAATTATAAATCACATCCATAACAAGTACCCTGATATTCCCGTGTTTCTCGATTGCAAACGAGGCGATATTGACCGGACGCAGAGGCAATACCGCATTGCCCATTTTGAGATAGACGGGGTTGACGGTATGGACTTCAATCCGTATATGGGCAAAGATTGTATGGAGCAATTGGTTGACAAAGAGCATCTTGGGAGAGCTATAGTTGGCCTCTGCTATACCAGTAATCCATCAGCCAGACAAACCCAAGATGTAAAACTGGCCGATGGCAGATTCTACTGGGAGTTTATGGCCGAAACTATATTGAGGTGGGCGGAAGAACTGGGCGTTGTCGAGAATGCCGGATTGGTGATGGCAGCAGCTTACGAAGTCAAAAAGGGTAGTGGTGAGATTTTTTCCTGGCATCTATCACGTTGCCGCGAAATTGTCGGTGATAAACTCTGGCTTCTGATTCCCGGGATCGGGACGCAGGGAGGGTTTGTTAAAGAAACAGTCAAGGCCTCTTTTGTAGGTTTTGGCTCAATCGTGATAAGCTCTTCATCGGCAATAATATTTGCCAGCTCCGGTCTTAATTTTGCCGAGGCTGCGCGTCGAGAGACAATAAAACTTCGGGATCTGATTAACCAGTACCGTTAGGAGACAACGGGATGAAGCGAAAGATATGTCGAACGCGGGCGCGCTCGCTTCGACGAGCGCGCCGCAACAAAACCCCAAGGAGGTGAAAAAAGATATTTCAAGTGGTGAGAAGGAAGACATCTCACCACTTTTATTTTTGTATCAAGTTTGACTTTTATTTTAATTCTTTTATAGTAATTAAGGAGGGCGAGCACATTTTGGTAAAGCCCTTTTTAAATAAGTCAATTCTAACAAGGAGGTGAGAGAGATGAAAGCAGTAGAGGAAGAGGTTGCATTGATTCTCTTGAGGAATAAGATATTAAGCTTCTATGCTGACAAGCCTTTTGTTTTTCAGTCAGGGATGATAGTCCCGATTTATTGTGATAATAGGGAGTTGCTCTTTCTTCCGGAGGTGAGGAATAGAATAGTCAATATTCAGGCAGAGACTATTAAGCAGATGTGGCCCGAAATAAATGTTATTGCTGGGGTTGCCACGGCTGGTATCCCTTGGGGCGCTCTTGTCGCTGGTCGACTGGACCTTCCTTTTATCTATGTACGTAAGGAAAGGAAGAATCATGGCAGAGAAAAAAGGATAGAGGGTCGTCTACCAACGAAGGAGCAAAACATCGGATTAATAGAGGATTTAATAAGCACTGGCGAAAGCTTCATTAGCGCAGCCTTGGCTATAAGAGAAGAGGTAGGGGCTGAGGTTAAAGGAGGAGCCATCTTTACCTACGAATTACCAGAAGCTCAGGAAGGCTTCGCTAGAGAAGGGCTCGAGGTGGTCTCACTCAGTAACATTACCGTCATTTTGAGAGTAGCTCTCAGAGAAGGTTTCCTGACAGAAGAGAGGGTAAGGATTATTGAGCAGTGGAGAGATGATCCTTGGAACTGGGGAGAGAAAATGGGATTTAGTCGTAAGCACTAATCTCAAAGCAAAAAGTGCGGTGGCCTGACGGAGTTTAACTCTAGTGGGCCACCTTTTATTTTAATTTTATAAATGGTTGATTTTTAAAATATATCTGCTAAAATGCAAAATCAAAAATAGTTCTCCAAAAGTGAATACTCGGTTAATGAGGAGGTGAACCAATGAAGGACACTTGGGGTTTTGTAATAGATATTACTTATAAGTGTTTTCATCGTTGCCGGCATTGTTGCGTTAAAAGTTCTCCAGATGGGCCTTCAATGCCCTGGGAGAGAATCAAAGATTTATTGGGACAGATAAATGCTTGGGGAAGGCCTTATGGTTTAGATCTGACTGGCGGTGATATTTTTAGGTATGCTGACCAAGGGAAGTGCCTGGGAGATATTTTGGGAGAGGCAATGAGTTTACCAGGAGCTAAAGAATATTGGCGAGGTCTTAAGCTAGCTTTTGCGCCTTTTGGGCCAAAAGATTATAGTAGCCCCACGCCAATTGAAATCTTAGAATTTCTAGCTTCCCTGATAGACCTCGGATTTTGTCGCCTGACTACCAGTTACGCTCTCTATTCAGAAGATAACATTGACAAGCGGCTTTCGTATACCCTATCTCAGCTTTTTAAATTTGCTGGCCAAATTGCCATAGTAGTTACAATAGACAGAAATAACGACCACGAGACTGGTCGTCGTCTCCGCCAGACACTGAAACGGGCAGGTTTTTTGCCTGACCAAGATTTCCGCAGTTTAGCCCAGATAGGCATTTTTGGACCGGACCTACACTTTCTTAACGACGATATAAAAATCATTGAGATTGCGGTTAATCCCACCCTGGCGGCTGGCCGGGCAAAGAGTTGGGAGCATCTTTATAAATGGTCTGGTAAGGATGAATGTCCGAGAAAAAAGCCAGAACAGAAAGAAACTCCGAGAGAGAAAGAAGCTCCGAGTAAGTTGGCCTACATCACCTTAAAAGGAAATGTTCTTCCTTGTTATAGCACTTTTCCTGAACTTTCTCCTTTAGGAAATGTCTGGCAAGAGTCGTTAGTCAAGGTTCTATCTCGCTGGGATGATTATACAGAACAGCTGGAAAGGCACTTTCAATTGAATTACTCGCCACGCGTTGGAATAGATTTATGTACTTGGTGTGCCAAAACCTTTCAGTTCAAGCCTTGAAGCAAAAACAATATAACAGCCCGACTGGGTTTATCCCGGCGGGCTGTTTTTAATTAATTTTCGAGTTATCCACACTTGCCCCGTTAGAAGTTCGTTATTCTGGCAATTAGCCTTAATTATGCTTGTGGTTTTCCACAGAAGGGACTTCTAACGGGGCTTGATTTTAAGTTAATTTTGAGGTAAAATGAATTAATAAATATGGCAAAAATTCACCCCCACACCAAAAAAATACACCCTGGAAAACGTGCAAAGCGCAGGGCTTCTTATGGTGTGGGGGTTAATCTAAAAACACTTAAAAATAGGGCTCGGAAGGAGATAAAAAAGACAGATAATTTAAAGGAATTAAATGAAGTTTTTAAAAAATATTTAGGGAAGCGAGGAGAGCTTACCCGGATTTTTAGGTCTCTGGAAAAGTTACCAAAAGCAAAGAGAATCAGGATTGGCAAAAAAGTTAATGAGCTCAAAAATTTTTTGGGAATAAAATTTGACCAAAAAGCCGAGGTTATTAAAGAAAAAACCCAAAGAAAGCTTGAAGAAAAAGAATGGATTGATATTACTGCTCCCGGGCAAAAGATTTCCCCAGGCCATTTGCACCCACTGACTCAAGTCCAAAGAAAAGTTGAAGAAATTTTTCAATCAATGGGATTTTCAGTTGTTGAGGGTCCGGAAATTGAAACTGAATGGTATAATTTCGATGCCTTAAATATTCCAAAAGATCATCCAGCCAGAGATCTTTGGGATACCCTCTATTTAAAAATCCAAAATCCAAAATCCAAAATCCAAAATCTATTATTACGAACTCATACTACTCCGGTGGATGTAAGATATATGGAAAAGAATAACCCTCCCTTAAGGATTATTATTCCTGGCCGAGTCTTCCGCCACGAAGCTACTGATGCTTCTCACGAAAGTAATTTTTATCAGATAGACGGCTTAATGGTAGGGAATAACATTTCAGCAGCCAACTTCAAAGCAATAATTCAAGAATTTTTTCAGAGATTCTTTGAAAAACCAGTTGAAATTAGAATAAGGCCAGGATATTTTCCTTTTGTTGAGCCCGGTTTTGAAGTGGATATGACTTGTCTGGTTTGTGAGGGAAAGGGTTGCTCTGCCTGTTCTCAGACTGGCTGGATGGAAATGATGGGAGCCGGTATGGT
>Ga0210020_1000616_pt1 | contig 34367 bp, 30 predicted proteins | sample CryGeymeta201514_FD_183980 | JGI IMG/M metagenome (GOLD analysis project Ga0210020, IMG submission 183980) | Groundwater microbial communities from Crystal Geyser aquifers in Utah, USA - Crystal Geyser metaG 2015-14 (SPAdes) (version 2) | ecosystem: Environmental > Aquatic > Deep subsurface >... | reverse complement strand
TGCGGCGAGGGGGAAATCGCTTTTGCCCAACTGGTGGCTCAGTTGGCGCAAGGCCAACCCTGGGAAAAAATTGGTGGCGTCTGTTCTCCGCAGCAGCCGGTCTGTGTCTGCCCTGAGCCCCTCGTCCTTGACGACTTGCCATCGCCCTGGGTGGGTGGCCTGTTGCAGCCGGTTGACGGCGGCGTTTTATGGGAAGTGGCCCGTGGCTGCCCCTTTGCCTGCAGCTTCTGCTATGACGCCAAGGGGGTGGCCGGCGTACGCGCCTTGCCGGCGAAGCGGCTGGCGGCAGAACTCGAAATCTTCAACCAGGCAGATGTCAGTCAGGTCTGGGTGCTGGATTCGACTTTCAATGCTCCGGCCAAACGGGGGCACCGCTTGCTGCAACTCTTGCTTGATCAGGCGCCGCTGCTGCATTACCACCTCGAAGCCAAGGCCGAATTCATTGATCAGCAGACCATTGACCTGTTGCAGCAGCTTTCCTGTTCAGTGCAGCTGGGTCTACAATCGGCCAATCATAAGGTTTTGGCCCAGTCCAATCGACACATCAAACCCGAGCGCTTCTGGCACGGGGTCGAACTCCTGTCAGCTGCGGGGCTGACCTTTGGTTTTGATCTAATTTATGGCTTGCCCGGCGACAGCCCCCAGGGTTTTGCCGAAAGCCTGAATAAAGCTCTGCTTTTTCGCCCTAATCAGATCGACATTTTCCCCCTGGCCGTTTTGCCCGGCACCCTGCTGGCGCGACAAAGCCAAGGCCTGGGCCTTGAGGCCGACCAGCAGCCACCTTATCTGCTGCGGAAGAGCCCCGAGTTCAGTTGTGCGCACATGCGCGACTGTGCCCTCTTGGCTGGGGCTTTTGATCTGTTTTATAACCGCGGTCGGGCCGTGGGTTTTCTTGTTCCTTTTTGTGCCGCCCTGGGCCAGTCGCCCCTGGAATTTATCCAGAGCTTCCGGGACTGGTTCTGTCAGATCCACGCCGGTGAAGAGGAATTGCTCGCTAACGCAAACTACACCAGCCAGCAGATTTTTACCTTGCAACAGCTGTTTATCGCCTGGCTGTTCACCGGGGCCGGGCGCGAAAAATGGCGGACTCTGGCTATGGATATTCTGCGTTATCACTTTTATTACGCCGAGACCCTTCTCGGTCGCGAAGTGCTGCCGCGTGAAGATGGCTGTCCTTCCGCGGGGCAATTCAAAAAAGCGATCGGTGTTGAGCTGCTTGATTTTAATTATGATCTGGTCGCAGCCCTGGCCACCAGCGAGATTGATCTGCGTCAGTGGTCGCGCGTGCTGGAGAAGACACCGACCAGCGCCTTGATGTTGCGGCGTGGTGGACAGGTGATGTGCGAAGCCATCAGTCCTGCGTTTGCGGATTTTCTGCGTCACCCCAAGGTGAGCCAGAGGAAAAAGCATGCCGAAAACGCCGAATTTCTCGCGTTTTCCTGGCAACAGGGTTTAGTGGAGCAAGGTTAATTTTCACTTCAGTAATAAATCCATAAACCCCTGATAGGTTCGCCGTTTACGCTCAGAGCGGCCGTAGAGGGTCGATGAGAAAAGGGCGGTGGCGGCGTGTTCACCGAGCATGGAAAAAAGCTGGTAGTCGATGGAGGCCAGCTGCTCCTTCTGAATAAATAGCTGGTAAATTGCCAGCAGCCCCAGCAGTTCACCCTGGATCATCAAGGGAATGGCCACCAGGGGCTCGGCGGGGTCGTGGGCCTCACGGTTGGTCATGGCTGCGGAAAAATAGTTTTCACCCTGCTGCGCCACTTCGCCGAGGAGACCTTCCCCTAAATTCACCCTGGGCAAGATGGCATCATCTTCAAAGCCTTCGCCGGTTTCAAATTTGAGATTCTTTTCGCCATCGTCATAAATAAATACGGCAAACTTTTCGGCCCCAACAAAATTTATGACCACCTCTTTGATGATTTCGAGCGTTTCCTGGCGATCTAGGGTCGAGTGCAAGCGCGAGGAGGCAATATACAGGTTGGTCAGGTTGTTGTTGACATCTTCAACCTGCACCAATTGATTGGCAAATTCGTGGTTTTCCTGTTCCAGTTCGCTGATACGCCGTTGTGAACTATCCTGAGCAGCACGCAGGCTGGCACATTCGCGTTCCAGTGCCAACAGTCGCTGATGCAAATCTGTGTCGCAGCCGGAACCATTTGCCAGGCGCGCCATGCCATCTTGAATCAGGCTATCGATTTCTTTCAGACCCTGGGCATCGGGGTGAACAAAGTAGACCCCAAGGCCTGATTCGCCGGCATCGTTAACCCGCTTAACCTTGCCAAACAGATCAAGCAGCTGACCATTACCAAGATCGAGCTTTAATTCAACCGGGCTGTTTTCCGGCAGGGTCGTGGCGGTTTTCAAATAGAGCCCATTCCGTGAAATATCACGGGTGCGGCCCACATCTTCACGGCCATTTTGCAAAATACTTACCGGCAGACTCATGGGAACGCGATCAGTTGTGCGGCGATGCACCTGGCCCAGCAGACGCTTGACCTTTTCGCGCAACTCCTGTTTGTTGACCGGCTTGGTGACATAATCATCACAGCCCGCGGCCAGACAGCGCTGTACCTCTTCCGGCTTGCCTGCCGCAGTCACCATAATGACCGGCAGGTTTTGCCAGCGCGGATTTTTGCGCAGGGCCATGCACACTTGGTTACCATCGATTCCCGGCATATAGTAATCGAGCAACAGAATGTCGGGTTCAATTTTGTCAATTCGCGCCAGGGTTTCTTCCCCGGTGGAAGCCGTTACCAGATCGTAGCCCAATCCTTCCAGATAGGAACGTTCCAGTTCAAGAAACAGATCAACATCGTCAACCAGCAGTATTTTGGCCATATTCGGGTTCTTTCTCAGGGAGTCGATTGCGCTGAACCTTAACCAAGAAGCGTTAAAATGTAAAGATGCCCTTCTGAAAACACCAAACCCCGCCTCAACTCAGGCGGGGTTTGGTGTTTTCAGAAGACAGGGACAGCGAGGTCAGTCGACCTCTGCCGTTTCTTTCAGGTAACGTGGCCGTTCGGCCAGAAATTCAATAATTTCATCCACCGCGGGAACGCGTCCGGCAATGCGAACTTCATCATCTATGACCAAGGCAGGTACGACGTAAACCCGGTTGTCAATCAACTTACGGGAGTCCTGAAACTGGTGGACTTCGGCTTCGACGCCGAGCTTTTCCAGGGCCTGGCGGACGTTTGCAAAAGTGCCTTCGCAACGGGACGGACTATCTGGCTTGCACAGGATATCGATCCGCATTATTTCCTCCTTTAGCGAGTCGTGCTAATAGGTGACTATTTTGGTAAATTATAGCCGACTTGGGTTGAAAAGCAAGGGGAAAATGACATCTGGTAAAGATTTCATTCTCTTTCATCGCGGGCTTCCACGCTGAGGTGCAGCTCGCTCTTTTCAACATCGACAACCAGCTGGTGACCCGCCGGCAGTTCATTGGCAATCAGGCGCCGGGCTACCAGGGTTTCTAACTCGCGCTGAAGATAGCGTTTCAAGGGTCTGGCCCCGTAGATCGGGTCATAGGTAACCTTGGCAATATGGGCAACCGCCGCTTGCGTCAGGCGCAAGCCCAGACCTTTTTCCTGCATCCGCCGACGGAGGTGTTCAACTAACAGCAAGACAATTTGTTCGATTTCCTCGGGTTGCAGCGGTAAGAAAATCACCGTATCGTCAATGCGGTTTATAAATTCAGGGCGAAAAAACTGGTGCAGATCGGCTTCAATCTGCGTATGCACCTCCGGCGCGAGCTGTCCCTGTGCATCAATCCCCTCCAGTAAACGTTGCGAGCCGATATTCGAGGTCATGATAATAACCGTCTGTTTGAAATTGACCGTGCGCCCATGGGCATCGGTGACCCGGCCATCATCGAGAATCTGCAACAGCAGATTAAAGACTTCGGGGTGGGCTTTTTCGACTTCGTCAAACAGAATCACCGCATAGGGTTTACGCCGCACCGCTTCGGTGAGCTGCCCGCCTTCTTCGTAGCCGACATATCCGGGCGGCGCGCCAATCAAGCGGCTGACCGCGTGTTTTTCCATGTATTCGGACATGTCGATCCGAATCAGATTTTCCTCGGTGTCAAAGAGTGATTCAGCCAGAGCTTTAGCCAGTTCGGTTTTACCGACGCCGGTAGGGCCAAGGAACAGGAAGGAGCCTATGGGCCGGCGCGGATCCTTCATGCCGGCGCGCGCCCGCAATACGGCATCGGCAACGCTCTGAACTGCCTGATCCTGGCCAATCACCCGTTGATGCAACTGTTTATCGAGTTGCAGCAATTTTTCTTTTTCGCTTTCCACCAGTCGGGTCACCGGAATCCCTGTCCAATTGGAAACAATGCGTGCAATTTCCTCTTCGGTAACCTCTTCGCGCAGCAGCCGGTTGGTCTCATCCTCCGTGGATAATCCTCCCGCAAGTTGCGCAAGACGACGCTCCAGGTCGGGCAGTAGCCCATGGGTGAGTTCGGCGGCTTTTTGAAGATCATACTTGCGTTCGGCTTCGGCCAAATCGAGCCGTGCCTGATCAATTTGTTCGCGCAACTGCTGTACCTGTTGCAAGCCGCCTTTTTCTTGCTGCCAGCGGCTCGAAAGCAGATTTTCCTGCTCTTTCAAATCGGCGAGTTCGCGCCGTAACTGGGTCAGGCGTTCACGGCTCGCGGTATTTTTTTCATGTTGCAGCGCCGCTTCTTCAATTTCCAGTTGACGCACCCGTCGGGTAATCGCGTCAAGCTCAGCTGGCATAGAGTCAATTTCCGTGCGAATCGTGGCGCAGGCTTCATCAATCAGGTCAATCGCCTTGTCGGGCAAAAAGCGATCGCTGATATAGCGTTCGCTCAATTGAGCAGCGGCGACCAGGGCGTTATCCTGAATACGCACGCCGTGAAACAACTCGAATCGTTCCTTGAGGCCGCGCAAAATGCTGATGCTGTCTTCGACGCTGGGTTCTGCTATGAGCACGGGTTGGAAACGGCGCTCCAGTGCGGGATCTTTTTCAATATACTGACGGTATTCGTCCAGGGTGGTGGCCCCGATACAGTGGAGTTCGCCGCGCGCCAGCATGGGTTTGAGCATGTTGCCTGCGTCCATCGCCCCGTCACTTTTCCCCGCACCCACTAGGGTGTGAAGCTCATCGATAAACAGCAGAATCTGACCGGCACTTTCGCGGATTTCCTTGAGAACAGCCTTGAGGCGTTCTTCAAATTCCCCGCGAAATTTCGCCCCGGCGATCAGGGAACTTAAATCAAGGGAAAAGATCGTCTTATTCTTGAGCCCCTCGGGGACGTCACCCTTGACGATTCGCTGGGCCAGACCTTCGGCGATAGCGGTCTTGCCGACGCCGGGTTCGCCGATTAAAACCGGATTATTTTTGGTTTTGCGCGATAAAATGCGAATGGTGCGTCGAATTTCCTCGTCGCGTCCGATAACCGGATCAACGTTGCCCGCCTTGACTTCTTCCACCAGATTTCGACCATATTTTTCCAGGGCTTCGTAGGTGGCCTCGGGATCAGGGCCCGTGACGCGCTGATGTCCCCTGACTTTGCTGAGGGCTTCAAGCAGGCGGGCGCTGGTGATTTTGTTGGTGCGAAACCAACGCTGGGCCGGGCCATCGCTGCTGGCCGCGACTGCGGCCAGCAGCAAGTGTTCAACGCTGACATAGTCATCTTTAAGGGCCGCAGCTTCTTTTTCTGCCTGCGACAGTAATTGTTGCAAGCCACGGCTGGCGTAAACCTGTCCGGCCTGGGCACCTGGCCCCGAAACGCGCGCTTGCGCCGCCAGATAGTGTTCCAGCTGCTGCTTCAGCGCGACCGGTTGGGCGTCAAGGGCTTGCAGCAGGCGCGGCACCAGTCCGTCGTTGGGCAGCAAGGCCAGCATTAAATGTTCGCTGGTCATTTCTGCATGGCCGTAATCTACCGCCAGCTGTTGGGCTTGCTGTAAGGCTTCCTGACTCTTGAGTGTCAACCGATCGAGTTTCATAATTTATAATCCTGCAAAGTTTCGGGGCAAGGCGCGAGCCCTGCCCCAGGAGTGATCAATTCAGAGCTTTAACCTCAATCCGACGGGGAATGGCGGTGCTGGCTTTGGGGAGTTTGAGGGTCAACACGCCATCACGCAGCCGGGCATCAATCTTTTCCAGATCGAGATGTTCCGGCAAGCGAAATTGCCGATAATAGCCCGCCGGGGCAAATTCGCTGAAGAGTTGTTCGCCCTCGACGGCCATGGCGGTTTCACCCTCAAGAGTCAGCAGCTCGTGATCGACATCAATTTTCAGCTTGTCAAGAGCCACCCCCGGCATGTCGGCCACCAGGGTCAGCCCGCCATCTTGTTCATAGATATCAACCGCCGGGGTGGAATATTTCTGGTGCAAAGCCAGTTTATCATCTTTATTGGTGTTGTGGGTCAGGTTGTGCTCTTTCATGAGATGTCTCCTTGATGAAATGTTTAAGCTACGCTTTCGGCACTTTCTTCTGTGCTACTCATTGCCGCTTCGCCTGGGTGGGTTTTTAGCTTCTTAGCTCGCAACCTTGATCCTGATCTGGCGCGGCTTCACCTCCTCGGCTTTGGGCAAGACCACATGCAGGACGCCATCCTTGTACTCTGCGCTGATATCATCGGCTTGAATATCCAGGGGCAGTTCAAGGGTGCGCATGAACTTGCCGTGACCGCGTTCCTGGCGTTGCCAACGGGCGTCTTCAAGATTTTCGGCTTGACGTTCACCACTGAGGGTCAGGGTGTTGCCGGTGAGATTGATCTCAAGATCCTTGCTCTCAACCCCGGGCAAGAGCGCATCGAGATAAAAGTTATCACCATCTTCACGCAGATTGATCCGCGGGTAACGGCGGGTGCCAAGACCGGGCAAAAACGCCGACCGCTGACCCTGCTCCTGGTTGAGATCGCCAAAAAGGTGATCCATCTCTCGTCTGAGGGCATCCATTTCGCGTAATACGTTCCAGCTGATCATGATTCTCTCCTCCCTTTGAATGAGTTGGGCAACCCCTGAGCGGGTTTGCCTGATGACCGCTGTAGTATCAAGGGGCGTGCCAGAAAAAATATTTTCGAGTTTATTGTTTAAAAACAGAGGTTTAAAGGGATTTGCCGAAGAATTTCTGCCAGGCTGCGACGTTGCAGGTGTCGCGGGGCATCGACTGATGCAACACCTGCAACGTCGCAATAGAAATGCACCGAGCTTTTGGCAATCGAACCTGAGCGGGTTTTTCTGCGGGGCGGGTTCAGGGTTGGTTTTGTTTCAAAGCTGCGATCTGTTTTTTCAGTTCCTTCTCCCGGGCGAAGGTTTCGCTGTTGTCACGCATGATCGAAGCAACCCCGAGGGGCCTACCGCCATCATCCTTGAGCATGACGATAGAGAAAGCACAGGAGAGCTGGTGACCGTCCTTGTGCAGCGCCGGAACCGACAGCAGGTCGGTGGCGTAGCGGGTTTGGCCGCTCGCCATCACTTTGTGATAGCCCTCCCAGTGGCGGGCACGCAGGCGTTCGGGAATGATCAGGTCGAGGGATTGGCCCAAAGCTTCGGCAGCTGTGAAGCCAAACACTCGCTCGCAGCCCCGATTCCACAGACGAATCAGCCCTTCGCGGTCTGAGTAGAGCACGGCATCCGGGGCCTGTTCAATAATCAAGCGATAGACATCAGGGGCGAGTGTCTTCTGCATGGTCTCGTCCTTTCCGGGCAAGATTCAAGGGTTCTGGATATAAGCGTTCTTGCGCGTATAGAACCACCAGTTGAGCACCAGACAGGCGCAGTAAAAGACCGCGAACCCGTAGAGGGCGTATTCGGGGGTGGTGGCCTTGATCTGTTCGCCGAAGACCTGCGGGATGATGAAGGCGCCATAAGCGGCGACCGCCGAGGTCCAGCCGAGGGCCGGCCCGGCCTGCTCCTTGTCGAAGATGACCGCGATGGAGCGGAAGGTCGAACCGTTGCCGACGCCGGTGGCGGTGAAGAGGACGATAAACAGGATCAGGAAGGGGACAAAGTAGGTCTCCGGGGTGGCCGAGGCGTAGGCGGCTTTCATGAAGTAGGCGCAGCCGAGAGCCGAGGCGATCATGACGATGGAGACCCACTGGGTGACGATGGCGCCGCCGAATTTATCGGCGATTTTGCCGCCGACCGGGCGGATCAGGGCACCGATGAAGGGGCCCATCCAGGCGAACATCAGCGCGCTCGGGCCGTTAGGGTTGACCGTGTTGTGGGTCAAAACGCCGGCGCTCAGGATATGTGAGAAGCCGAAGATGACCTTGATCGACAGGGCGAAGGCCGCCGAGTAGCCGATAAAGCTGCCGAAAGTCATGGTGTAGATCACCGTCATCGCCCAGGTGTGCTTATTGTTGAAGATGCGGTATTGCCGGTCGAGGTTTTCACGCAGCCCACCGCTGGTGAGGTATTTCATGCCGTAGACGGTGGCGGCGATCACCAGCGGCAGCACGATCCATTTGCTGAGCAGACCCAGTCCAACCGGCTTTGGCAGCATCAGATAGAGACCGGCGACCGAGGTGACAAAGGCGATCAGCAGCAGGCCGAGAATCATGCCGAACGACTTGGGGGTCGAGGCCAGTTTAGGCGAAACCGTGTCGGTGGTGATGTTGTTCATGCCGAAGAATCCGGCAAAGGCCAGAGGGATCAAGAGCAGCAGCCAGATGTAGCCGGCGTTGTGGATGTAGGTTTCGGTGCCGGCCGGAATCTTGCCGATCAGGGTGCCGCTGGCATTGACCAGAGTCTGCGATTTGCCGCCGAACAGGCCGAAGGTCATGGACAGCGGAATCAGGATCTGCATGGTGGTGACGCCGAAGTTCCCCAGTCCCGCATTCAGGCCCAGTGAGGTGCCCTGAACCTTTTTCGGAAAGAAGAAGCTGATGTTCGACATCGAGGAGGCGAAGTTGCCGCCACCGATGCCCGAGAAGAGCGCGAGCAGGTAATAAATCTCGATCGGCGTGGCGCGGTTCTGCAACGCGATGCCGGTGCCGATCGCTGGAATCATCAAGAGCGCGGTGGTCAAAAAGATGGTGTTGCGCCCGCCGGCGATGCGGATCAGAAATGAACTCGGAATGCGCAGGGTCGCGCCGGTCAGACCGGCAATCGCCGAGAGAGTGAAGAGCTGCGACTGGCTGAAGGGGTAGCCGAGGTTGAGCATCTGCACGGTGATGATCCCCCAGTAGAGCCAGACCGCAAAACCGCAGAGCAGGCTGGGGATGGAAATCCACAGGTTACGCGAGGCGATTTTCTTGCCGGTGGAATTCCAGAACTGCTCGTCCTCGACATCCCATTTATCCAGATTGATCGACATAATTTTACTCCTTGAGAGCATCTGCAATGAAAGTGGCTTTGACCTTTTCGATCTTTTTCATATCTTGCGGGTGTTTTTCGCGCATCATTTTCTGGGCGGTCAGGTGCAGCCAGAGCAGGCAGACCAGCGACAGGCCGCACATGAAGATCCAGCAGCTGCTCCAGAGCCCGGTCCATTCGAGCAGGTAGCCGAAGATGATCGGGCAGACAAAGCCGCCCAGGCCGCCGAGCACGCCGACCATACCGCCGACCACGCCGACCTCGTCGGGAAAGTAATCCGGAATCAGCTTGTACACGGCTGCCTTGCCGATTCCCCAGACGCTGCCGAGCAGAATGATGAGGATGGCGAAGATCCAGACGTTGGCCTGAAAGAAGATCCGCGTCACCCCCTTGGCTAGCAGTTCCTTCTTCTTGACCGTCTGGCCAACCTGCACCGCCGGTTCCTGCCAGACCTGTTTGGTCGGCAGGATCAGCAGCTGGTCGTCGAAGGTGCCAATGTCCTGCGGTTTAAGCTTAAGCGGGTAAATCTTGTCACCGACGCTGATTTCTTCGGCGCTGACCGCGGTGACCACCCCGCCTTTCCCCGCCATGATGCCGCGGCCCGGGGAGTAGATCTCCATCTTCGGCACAATCACCAGAAAACTGATCGCCACCGAGGCGCCCAGCACCCAGTACATGATCGAGCGGCCGCCGAACCTGTCGGAGAGCCAACCGCCCAGGGCGCGGATCACGCCGGAAGGGAGACTGAAGGCCGAGGCGAAGAGCCCGGCGGTGACCAGGGGCAGGTAATAAACATTGACGAAGTAGGGCACCAGCCATTGCGAGAAGGCGACGAAGCAACCGAAGACCAGGAAGTAATAGAGTCCGAAACGCCAGACCCGCACATTCTTTAAGGGGGTCAGCATCTGGGTGAAGCTTTTGCTTGACGAGGCCGGTTTCTTGTTCTCGGCGAAGAGGAAGAAGATCACCCCCATGGTCGCCAGCATAATGGCGTAGTAGACCGGCAGCTGGCGCCAGCCTTCGAGGTGGGCGCCGTTGTTGGTCAGATGGTTGAGCAGGGTCGGGGCAAACATCGTGGTCAGGGCGGCACCGGCGTTGCCGGCCCCGAAGATCCCCAGGGCGGTGCCCTGACGTTCGCGCGGGTACCAGACCGAGGAGAAGGCGATGCCGATGGAAAAGCTGACCCCGGCCAGGCCGAAACCGAAGCTGCACAGGGCGAAGGTCAGGAAACTGTCGGCGTAGGAGAGCAGGTACATCGGCACAGCACAGATCAACAGCAGCGTGCCGTAGACCGGCTTACCGCCAAACTTGTCGGTCAGCATTCCGGCCGGCAGGCGGAAGATTGAACCGGTCAAGACCGGAATCCCCATCAACCAGCCGATTTCGATCGGTCCCCACTTGAAGACCTGATTGTCGGCCAGAAAGGTCACCAGCACGCCGTTGAACATCCAGGCCGCAAAGCAGACGGTAAAAGCCAGGGTGTTAAGAAACAGGATCTTGTGGGAGGTAACCGTCGCCTTTTGTGCCATCATAAAGAAAACCCTTTTGGTCTGGATTCAGGAGACTACTCGTCACTTACCCCCCCAAATACTCAACTTAACCCTTCTCCCTTAGGGAGAAGGTGGCCAAAGGCCGGATGAGGGGTGTCTTTGCGAACATTTCCCCCTCACCCCAGCCCTCTCCCTCAGGGAGAGGGGGGTCGCATTATGAGCTCCGCCGCTGCCGATACCAGATCACGACCTGATAGGGGCGACCCAGATAGCCGAGGGGGATGCTGACCACGTGCACCAGGCGTGAAAAGGGGAAGATTGCGACCAGCAAAAAGGCGTTGACCGCGTGCAGCTGGACGATCCACGGCAGGTTTGCCAGATAGCTGATCTGCGGGTCAAGTTTGAGCAACGACCAGAGCCAGGGGGAGACCGTGTGGACATACCAGGCACCGCCCCAGCGCAGGCTGATGGCGATGTAGACGCCGCTGGTGACCTGCACCAGCAGCACAGCCAGGAGCAACCAGTCGATGCGGCTGGTCACGGCATTGACGCGGTCGTTGCTGACGCGGCGCAAGATCAGAATCACCAGGGCAATCAGGGTGGTGATGCCGAGGGCCATGCCGGTGACTTCGAGCAGGATCAGGCGGGCCGGCGAACCGAGCAGACTGCCCCAGCCGGCCGGGATCAGAAAGGCCAGAAAATGCGCAAGCAGGATCAGCAGGAGCGCGTAGTGCCAGGGGAGCGAGCCCCAGAAGAGCGCGCGACTCTCCAAAAACTGCGAGGATTGCGAGGACCAAGAGTAGCGGTCGATGGTATAGCGGTAGAGACCGACCCCGATCGCCAGAGCCATGGCGACATAGGGGAAGACGCCGAACAGGATCAGATCAGCCATGGGATAACTCCTTTTGCCGTGTGCTTGCAGGCAGTTCCGTTACAACAAGGTTCATCAGATAGGTCTGCAGGGACACCAGCAACTGGCGGTAGGGATGCATCGGATTTTCGATCCCCTGGATAATCTTCTCCAGTGCCGGCAGCAGCGCATCGCCGATGATTTCGAGCTGTAAATGTTGCGTAAGGGCTTGTGCCCCCCCCGGATTGCCATGGGGGGTGGGGATTGTGCCGATGAAGCGCAGCATGACACCCAGGTGGTCGGGCAGCTCTCCCTCCGAGCTGAAATTCTGCTGATTGTAGATCTCTTGCAGCTTCATCAAAAACAGGGTGCGCGCCTGACTTTCGCCGCAGAGCTGATAGCCAACATAGGGGAAGCTGAGCGCCTGCAGATCGAAGGCCGAGGTATAGAGTTCTTCGATCTGGGCTAATTCCTGCTGTGCGAGGAAGTTGCTAAAGGGTTCAAAGTCCGCAGAGGCCTGCGGGTCAAAATCTTTTAGCTGCCGGTAACAGTCGGCTGCAAAGGTTTTGACCTGCGCATTCGGATAGCTCAGCAGTTTGCTGAAGGATAGACAGAGTTCAAAATTCATGATTACCACCGCCGCTTCGGCGCTTTGCGGCTGCCAAAGCCCATCGCCTGCTTGTACTCTTCGGGATCCATTCCGGCCTCAACCGCTTGCTCGCGCAGCAGCGGCGGCACCACAATCCGCTCCTTGATGCGGGTCAGGCTGGTCATACGATAGATGGCGTCGAGCGTGTCACGCTCAAGACCGGAAATCGTCCGCGCTCTTTCGACCTCGGCCTCGGCCAGATCGCCGACGGTCGCGGCGCGGCGCTGGAGGCGCACCGCGATCAGGCGGCGATAGACCGCCTTGACCTCCTCTTCGTTGCCGCCGGCGAAGAGCCCGGCCAGGTACATCAGCGGCAGGCGCGCTTGTTCTAAACTGGTGAAGAAATCATCGGCGAGTTTCTGGGTGCCCTGATGGTCGGTCGAGAGCAGCGGCAACAAGGGCGGTACGTAGAAGAGCATCGGCAGGGTACGGAACTCGGGATGGAGCGGCAGGGCGATCCCCCACTGTTTGACGAACTTGTAAATCGGTGATTTCTGCGCCGCCTGGATAATCTGTTCAGCCATCCCCGCTGCGCGGGCCGCGGCGAGCACTTCCGGGTCGCAGGGGTCGAGGATCATTTCGCGTTGGGCGGCGGCCAGTTCGCCATCGGCCTTCATCGCGGTTGCTTCGATTTTGTCGGCATCATAGAGCAGTACGCCGAGGTAGCGGATCCGTCCGACGCAGGAGTGGAAACAGGCCGGGGCTTCGCCCGCCTCCTGACGCGGGAAGCAGAGGATACATTTCTCTGATTTACCGCTGCTCCAGCCGTAATAGGTCTTCTTGTAGGGGCAGGCCGAGACGCACATCCGCCAGCCGCGGCACTTGTCCTGATTAATCAGCACGATGCCGTCTTCGCCGCGTTTGTAGATCGCGCCCGAGGGGCAACTGGCGACGCAGGCCGGGTTGCTGCAGTGGTTGCAGATGCGCGGCAGGTGGAACATCACCATCTTCTCGATGGCGAACAGCTGCTGCTGCTGTTCGGCGCTCAGCTCGATGACGCCGGGATCGTTGGCGGCGTAGACGTTAGAGCCCGAGAGGTCATCGTCCCAGTTGGGTCCGGCTGCAATCTTCATCGGTTTGCCGCTGACCATTGAGACCGCACGCGCCGTCGGCTGATCGGTCCCCGCCGGAGCGTTGGTCAGATCGGCGTACTTGTAGGTGAAGGGCTCGTAGTAATCGTCCATGGTCGGCAGATCAGGGTTATGAAAGATCTTGCCGATGGTTGCGGCTTTTCCGCCCTGCTTGAGGCGCAGTTGGCTGCCGACCCGCTCCCAGCCACCGTGGTATTTCTCCTGGTCTTCCCATTTGGTCGGGTAGCCGGTGCCGGGTTTGGTTTCGACGTTGTTCCACCACATGTATTCATTGCCGCGGCGGTCGGTCCACAGGTTCTTGCAGGCGATGCTGCAGGTGTGGCAACCGATGCACTTGTCGAGATGAAAGACCGATGAAACCTGTGCGCGAATATCCATAAAATAGTCCTTTATTTAGGGTCTGTAGGGGCGCAGCGTGCTGCGCCCGTTCTGTCGCAAAAGGCGGGCACAGCGCGCTGTGCCCCTACATCATCGACAAACATCACCATTGTGGTTCACCTTCCAGCTTACGCACCATGATGTAGGTGTCGCGGTTGGCGCCGGGCGGGCCCCAGTAGTTCCAAGCGTAGGTAAACTGGCCGTAGCCGCCGAGCATCAGGCTTGGTTTGAGGCGGATGCGGTTTAAACTGTTGTGCCCGCCAGCGCGCTTGTTGCCGCGCAAGGGAGATTTCGGGATGCCGATGGTGCGTTCGGTGGCGTGGTAGAGGAAAGAAATGCCGCGCGGCAGGCGCGAGCTGACAATGGCGCGGGTCACCACCACGCCGTGATCGTTGTAGACCTCGACCCAGTCGTTGTCGAACACGCCGATCTGTTCCGCATCCTGATCGTTGATCCAGAAGGGGTGGCAGCCGCGGGAGAGGGTCAGCATGCGGTGATTATCGCTGTAGGTGGTGTGGATGCTCCACTTGCCGTGCGGGGTCAGGTAGTTGAGCATGATGCTCTTCTGGTCGCTGGTATCGGTGGCCAGAAAATCCTGCAGCGTGCCGTGGTCCGGCTTCGGTTTGTAGGTCGGCAGATGTTCGCCGGCGGCGATATAGCCCTGATGATCCAGGTAGAAATGCTGACGGCCGGTCAGGGTGCGCCAGGGAACCAGTTTTTCGACGTTGAGACAATAGGCCGAATAGGCGCGGCCTCCGGTGTTCAGGCCGCTCCAGATCGGGCTGTTCAAGAGGCGGCGTGGCTGAGCGGCCAGATCGGCGAAGGTCGTGCGCACCCCGCGCGTCGCAGCGGCCAGATCGGTCAGCGGCAGGCCGACCTTTTTTTCCTCGGCTTCAAAGGCGCGAAAGGCCATCTCGCCGTTGGTCTCGGGTGCGAGCTTGAGAATAATCTCGGCGGCATCACGCGCTTCGACCAGGGTCGGATAGGTCTTGCCGTTCCAGGAGACGGTCTTGTCGCCGGCGACCATCTCATCGTAATAATCCTCAACCGACCAGGAGAGACCATGGGCACCCATCCCGCCTCGGGCCTCGGGGCCTAAGGAGATGAAGCGGTTGTAAAGGTTCTTGTAGTCACGTTCCACGACCACCAGTCCGGGCATGGTCTTGCCGGGGATTGGTGCGCATTCCCCCTTGGACCAGTCCTTGATCTCGAACTGGGCCATCTCGGCCGGGGTGTCGTGCTGCAAGGGCACCGAGACGATCTCGCGGATCGGGTCGGGCAGATGGGTTTCGGCCAGGTGACTGACTTTTTTGGCCAGCCCCTTGAAGATGTCCCAGTCGCTCTTTGACTCCCAGCAGGGGGGCACCGCCGCCTGCAGCGGGTGGATGAAGGAGTGCATGTCGGTGGTGTTGAGGTCGTCCTTCTCGTACCAGGTCGCGGTCGGCAGCACGATATCCGAGTAAAGCGCCGAGGTGTCCATGCGGAAGTTGATATCGACCACCAGGTCGAGCTTGCCCTGGGGCGCGTCCTTATGCCACTTGACCTCCTTGACGAACTCTTCGGCGGTCTCGGGCGCAATCGTGTTGGTGTGGGTCCCCAGGTAATGTTTGAGGAAATATTCATGCCCCTTGGCGCTCGACATCAGGGCGTTGCCGCGCCAGATGATCCACAGGCGCGGCCAGTTTTCGGGCGCATCGGGGTCTTCAATGGCAAACTTCATTGTCTTGTTGGCCAGCTGCTGAACCGTCCAGGCGACGATCTCCTGATTGTTTTTGGCTCCGGCGGCTTCGGCCTGCTTGACCGCTTCGATCGGGCTGCGGTCGAACTGCGGGTAAAAGGGGAGCCAGCCGTTGCGCACCGCGCGCACCTGATGATCCATGGTGTGCCCGCCGGTGATCTGGCTCTCCTCGGCGACCGGGTTGATGCGCGCCTCGTCCGAAGTGCGCTCGTAGCGCCACTGGTCGGTGTGCACATAATGGTAGGAGGGCGCGTTCTGAAAACGCGGCGGCTTACTCCAGTCGAGCGCCCCCATAATCGTCGCCCAGGGCGCGGCCGGGGCCAGTTTCTCCTGGCCGACGTAATGGTTGAGGCCGCCGCCGTTCTTGCCGACACAGCCACAGAGCATCAGGGCCGAGATGCCGGCGCGGTAAATCAGGTTGGAGTGATACCAGTGGTTGGCACCGGCGCCGATGATGATCGAACATTTGCCGCCGGTCTTCTCGGCGGTGGAGGCCCATTCGCGCGCGAACTGGATGACGTTGGCGCGGTCGATACCGGTATATTTCTCCTGCCAGGCCGGGGTGTAGACGTCGTTTTCGGCATCGTAATCTGCAGGATAAGCTCCTGCCAGCCCACGCTTGACGCCGAACTGCGCCATCAGCAGATCGAAGACCGTGGTCACCGCGACCTGGCCATGGGCGGTTGCGAGGTAACGCACCGGTACCCCGCGCTGAACCGCTTGATCGGCGGAGAAATCATCGAAGGCGACCTGCAGCACCGCGTCGTTATCGTCCAGCAGCGAGAGCGCGGGAGAGAGATCCGCGCCGTCCTGGCCATCCTTCATTTGCAGGTTCCACTGACCTTTCTGCTCCTGCCAGCGGAAACCGAGGCTGCCGAGCGGCATGCGCGGCCCCTGGCTGGTTTCATCCCAGACCAGATACTTGAAGTTGCCGTTCTCTTCTTTGCTGTAGCGCTCCAGTTCACCGGCGCGGGCCATGCGCCCGGCGCGGTAGACGCCATTTTTCTCCTCCAGTTCGATCAGAAAGGGGGTGTCGGTGTAACGCTTGAGGTAATCGAGGAAAAAGGGTGTTTGGGCCTGATGGTGGAATTCACTGAGGATGACGTGATTGACCGCCATCCAGAAGGCACCGTCCTGCCCGGCATGGGCCGGAATCCACCAGTCGGCGTGCTTGGAGGTGATGTTGAAGTCGGGGGCGAAGACCGTGACCTTGGTGCCGTTGTGGCGTGCTTCGGACAGAAAATGCGCATCCGGGGTACGGGTCATGTCGGGATTGGAGCCGACCACGGCGATATATTTGCTGTTGTACCAGTCGGCGCTCTCGGCAACGTCGGTCTGCTCGCCCCAGATCTCGGGTGAGGCGTTGGGCAGGTCGCAATACCAGTCGTAGAAGCTCAGGTTGGCACCGCCCATCAGCTGCATGAAGCGCGAGCCGCCGGCGAAGCTGAGCATCGACATGGCCGGGATCGGCGAGAAGCCGACCAGGCGGTCGGCGCCGAACTTTTTGATGGTGTAGATTGAAGAGGCGGCGATCAGCTCTTCGGCTTCGTCCCAGCTGACCCGGCGGAAGCCGCCCTTGCCGCGCGCCTGTTGGTAGCTTTTGCGCTTGGCAGGGTTCTCCATGATCGCGGCCCAGGCAAGAACCGGGTCGCCATGTTCGGCCTTGGCCGCCCGCCAGAGGTCGACGAGCAGACCGCGCATGTAGGGATACTTGATACGCAACGGGCTGTAGAGGTACCAGGAGAAGGAGATGCCGCGCTGACACCCGCGTGGTTCGTAGGGGGGGAGGCCCGGCTCGAGTTCAGGATAGTCGGTCGCTTGCAGCTCCCAGCCGACGATGCCGTCCTTGACATGCACGTTCCACGAACAGCCACCGGTGCAGTTGACGCCGTGGGTGCTGCGCACCACCTTGTCGCACTGGTTGCGGTTGCGGTAAAACTCTTCCCAGGCGCGCGATTTCGGGTCGATGATATCTTTGATCCAGCTCATGATTGCATACCTCGCTGCTTTCTGACCTGATCAACCAACGGCTGACGCACCCCTTTGAGGCGGCGCAGTCCCAACAGGGCCACAATGGCAAAGACGATAAGAACCCCGAGCAGAATCGACCCGGCCAGTGATGTTGGTGGCGCGGCGGTTTGTTCGGCGGTTCGGGCAAAATACGCAGTCAGGTCGAGACGTTCGGTTTCGGTCAAGGGGCGAGAGGTATAAATTGCTTCCATACTCGGAAAGGCCAGGGATTCGAGCACTGCGGCAACCCCCTCTTCGCCATAGTTGGCATAAAGGTCGGAGAGATTTGGGCCATAGCTGGCCGCGCCGGCGGAACCAAGACCAGTCAGGCCATGGCAGGCGATGCAGGGGGAGCCGCCGTTGCTCATGGCGACGGCTCCGGTGTAAAGCTGTCGTCCCCGCTCAGGTTCGCCCGTCGCCGCCAGCGCGCAGAACACCGGCAGCGCAACTGACAAAAATGCCAGGGTCAGGATACGTTTGGGGAGATTGAATCTAAAGCGACTTGTTTGCATATGGCTCTCTCCTTGGAGGATCGCGTGAGTAAGCAGAGCTGCAAAAACACAGAAGGTTTATGGTGCTTTTACATGAGAGGGATTAAGCTCACCAAAACAGGTTATAGATACCGGTTAAGTGCAAGTGCGGGACTTCAGCGCTCTTCCCTGGAATCAATCTAGAACAGTTTTTTATTGATTTCTTTGATCCAGATCAAAAATTAAAGAGTCAACGACATTTTGTTGCTTGTTAAATTCACCTTAAGGAGGCTTTATGCTGCGTTTTATCCTAATGTTTTTCCTTTTGTTTTCTTGCGCGGGCCTGACGTTTGCCACCGAAGAATTCGCCGCGCAGACTGGGCAGAACTGCGTATATTGTCATCTTGACCCCTCAGGTGGTGGTGAACTGACCGCTCAGGGGCAGGCCTTTGTCGCGGCGCAGGCGGCCGCTGGAACGCCGGTTGCCTCGTCAGGTTTTGCCAAACTGCTGCGTTTAGTGGTCGGCAGCCTGCATCTGCTTACCGCGGTCTTCTGGTTTGGCACCATCTTCTACGTCCACCTGGTCCTCAAACCGGCCTATGCCGCCCAGGGTCTGCCGCGCGGCGAGGTGCGGGTCGGTTTGATTTCGATGGCGATCATGGCGCTGACCGGGCTTTATCTGACCTGGGTGCGTTTCGCTACCTGGCAGAGCCTGGTTGATACCCGCTTCGGCCAGCTGTTGCTGGTCAAGGTCGGCCTGTTCGCGGTCATGACCAGCATGGGGCTGGTCGCGGTGTTTATCGTCGGCCCACGTTTAAGAAAAAAACGCGCAACCTGCGCAACCTCTGTCGAAATTGTGCTGGGGGATATGACCGCGGAGCAACTTGCGCGTTGCGACGGACAGGAAGGCCGCCCCGCCTGCTTCGCCTACAAGGGAAAAATCTACGATGCGAGCAACAGCCCGATGTGGAAGAAGGGGCAGCATATGCAGCGCCACTCCGCCGCCGGCGATCTGACCCTCGCCCTCGGCCAGGCCCCCCACGGTGAGGATCGGGTTATGCGCCTGCCCGAAGTCGGCGCCCTTCTGACTTCGGGCGCGACCTCCGGCGAGGGGCCAAAGAAGCAGTTTTTCTTTCTCGCCTATCTCAACCTGATCCTGGCGGTGGCGATTCTGCTGATTGTCGCGTTGTGGCGCTGGGGGTAACGGACATGCCGGCTGGTGGCGTTTGGGCTGTTGGGCGCGGTTGAACTGGCGTTGGTGGTGATCAGAGCCGAGAACCTTGGGTCTTGCGCGCTGTCAGGAGGGCATCGGCGCAGTAAAGCGCAACTCCGATCCAGATCAGGGCGAAGGTGATCAGGTTGTGATAATCAAAGGGTTCCAGGTAAACAAAGACCCCCAGCCCAAATGCGATACTCGGTGCCAGGTATTGTAAGACTCCGACGGTGGAGAGGCGCAGGTGTCGGGCCGCCGAAGAAAAGCAGAGCAAGGGAAGACTGGTCGCTATGCCTGCACCGACCAGCCACAGGCTTAACCCCGGATTGCGCAGAAAGAGCGTCTCCGGGGAAAATTGCCGATACAAAATAAAGCCCAGGGCTGGCAGCAACAGCACGGTGGTTTCCATCAATAATCCGGGGATTGGTTTAACGGGAATCTTCTTGCGCGCATATCCGTAAAAAGCAAAACTGAAGGCCAAAAACAAACCATAAACCGGCAGGTTGCCATAGGCTAACAAAGCGTAGGCGACTCCCGCGGCGGCACAGGCCACCGCGACCATTTGCAAACGACGAAAACGTTCCCCCAACAGCAAAAAGCCAAGGCACACATTGACCATCGGGGTAATGTAGTACCCCAGGCTGGTCTCGACCACATGATCGTTATTGACGGCCAGAATATAAACGAACCAGTTACAACTGACCAGCAGGCCACTCAAGGTGAGTTTCAGCAGATTGCGCCTATCACCAACCATAATGCGGACGTCACTCCAGCGCCGCTGCGCACTAATGATTAGACACAAAAACAGGCAGGACCAGACAATGCGGTGACAGAGAATTTCAAAGGGATCTATGGCTTGCAGCTGTTTCCAGTAGGCCGGCAAGAACCCCCAGGCGACAAAGGCACTCAGCCCGTACAAGACGCCAATGGTTTGTTGACTCATTCGTTCGCCACGGCAACCACGCCCTGCGCCCTCAGCTTGGCGCGCAGGGTTTCAATGCGCTTGCGATTCACGCCAAAATCGGCATAGCCCCACCGGGCAGCCGAACGCACCGCGATGGTGTGATGTTGCGGGCGCAGTTGCAGTTCGAGATCATCGACAAAACCAAAGATGCGGCTGCGGCATTCTGCACGCAAATAATTCTTTTCGTGGATAATGATTTCGCTGCCCGGCAGTTCGGCAACCGCCCGCTGAACCAGCGGCCAGGCCTCTGGTGCCGGTATTTTCAGGCGCAAGGGTTCAATGTAATGCCTGGCCTGGGTGGCGTCACTGCGGACACAATTGGGCGAAGCGGGGCAGGGGGCAAGCGTGTCATTCTGAAGATCCGGCACAGCCATAGGATTTCCTTGAGAGCAAGAAACAAGCAGGAACCACAGGATGAGAAACAGGGCGGTGACTGGATTTTTGAAAGTGGCCAACGGGGAACCTTAAGCGCATGGGCGCGGAAGTTTGACATGACAACCGGGCAAGATAGTTGAGGCGCGACACAAAGGTCTTATCCGTAAATCCCTCATCGAGTTAGTGTCATTTTTTTTTCTGTAACCGATACTCCATTTCTGCGTCGGAGGCAATGCAAACCTTCATGCTGGGTGTGCAAGGGCTCGACATTAACCCATAATGTCTAAATATAGGGAGTTTGCGTGCCGTCTCTGTGCCGCGATTCAAACGCAACTATATTCGGTTTCGCCTGTCCTAAAATGAGATTTTCTCTGCTAAACTGAAACTATGAAAAAATTACACACTTTCACTTTTGGTGATCGCCCCCTGGCGAACATGTACCGCGAACTGCTGGCAGCTGAAGGCATTGCCTGTCTGGTGCGCAACGATCAGCTTTCATCGGCACTGGGAGAAATTCCCTTTATTGAATGCTATCCAGAACTTTGGGTGATTGACGATGAGGTCTTGCCGCGGGCACGCATGCTGTTGCGAGCTTGGCTGACGGCGGCGGTGCCGACCCTGGAAAGCTGGGTTTGTCCTGGGTGTGGCGAGCGCCTTGAGGGCCAGTTTAACCAATGCTGGGCGTGCAGTCGTCTGCGCGACTAACCTCGGTGATGATTTTTTGCAAGTAAACTTACTATGGTGAAAATTGGGCTTATATATCTGCTGCTGGTCGCGGGTCTCTATTTGCTGGCCTTTGGGCGCGACAAAGCGCGAATCCTTCTGGCGCTGAAAAACGGCGGCAGTACTCTGGTCAATCTCTTGCCTTTTCTGCTGGCGATTTTTGCACTGGTAAGTTTAGGGCAGGAATTTCTGCCGATGCAATGGATTGAAGGGCTGTTGGGGCCGGGAAATCGCGCCCTGGCCTTGCTGCTGGGCGCTTTGGCGGGCGCCATCTCGGTAGGGCCGCCCCTGGCATCTTATCCGATTGCCGGCACTCTGGTGGCTAACGGCGCCTGGCCCCCCGCCGTCGCTGCGTTTATCCTCTCTTGGGTTTCGGTGGGCGTTTTGAGCCTGACCTTTGAAGCGAAAATTTTCAGTTGGCGTTTTGCCCTGGTGCGTAATGGTCTCACTCTGTTAACCGCGATGCTCTCGGGTTTGCTGCTGGGAGGATTGTTGTGAGCAATCCCGCCATCCTGATCCGCTTATTGTTGAAGCAACGGTTTCTCTGGCTGGTTGCGGCCCTTTACCTTTGGGCCTGGTGGCTTGCGCCCCAGCGCGCTATCCTGGCGTTGTTGGCGGGGGGCAAACTCTTTGCCTCGGTGTTGGGGTTGATCATTGCCGTTTTTGCCCTGGCCGGGTTAATGCAAACCTGGGTCGGGCGCGACCTGATCGCCGCGGTTTTGGGCCTCGAGGGTGGTTTGAAGGGCCTGCTGATTGCGGTGGGTTGCGGGGCAATTTTGATCGGTCCACCCTATGTTGTTTTTCCCTTACTCATGAGTTTACGCCGCCTGGGTGCGCGCTGGGCGGTGGTCGCGATTGTGCTGGCCGCCTATGCCCTCAAACCTCAGATGCTTCCCATTGAAGCCGAATTCCTCGGGTTGCCCTTCGCCGCCCTGCGCGGGCTGTTAACTTTGCTGCTGGCCATTCCTCTGGGTCTGGCCGTCGAGCGCTGTATGCCGGATGATGACCGCAGAAACTGAAATACAAAAAAATTCCCTGCAATTTTATGTTGATCGGTTATATGATTCGCCTTTATATTTCGAAAGGATTTTGCCTTGAAAACGTCTTTTATCCGCCGGTTGTGGGTCATGTTTGCCGCGGGATGCTTTGGCTTTTACGCGTCGGTACTCAATCGCTTACAGGTTACCGGACGTGAAAATATTCCTTCTTCCGGTGGGGTGCTCATCGCTTCGAATCATATTTCGGGGTTCGAAACCGTGTTCCTGCCCTGGATCCTGCTACGCACCTTCCCCTTGCAGATGATCTGGGCGCCCGCCAAGGAAGAGTTATTCCGCAACCCGCTCATCGGTGCCATTTTGCGCAGCTGGGGTGCATTCCCCGTGCGCCGCGGACGCGATCTGAAAGCGGGCAAACATTTGGGTCAGTTGCTCGCCACCGAAAAAGTCATGCTCTTTCCCGAAGGCACCCGCCACCGGGATGGAACCCTGGGCCGGGGCAATCGCGGTGTCGGCAAACTGATTTACGACCATCGTCCGACGGTGATTCCCACTGCCCTGAGTGACTTAAACACCTGGAAATTTCCCCATCTGGGCCAGAAAGCACGGATTTCTTTCGGCCCGCCCCTTGATTTTTCAGATCTCTTCGCCCTGGAAGACGGCAAGGAAACGCACATTGCCATCGTTGATCGTCTGATGGCGGCGATTGCCGCGCAATTGCCGCCGCCGGAAGAACCCCACCCGTGAAACCCGCGAAACTGCCCTTTCACTATGGCTGGCTGATCGTTCTTTCGGGCGCGCTGACCCTTTTTGCCTGCCTGGGCATGGCGCGCTTTGCCTTCGGCTTGTTGCTGCCGGCCATGCGTCAGGCCCTGGAACTGGGCTACGACCAGATGGGTCTGATCAGCACCAGCAACTTTATCGGTTATTTGCTCGCCGTGGCCCTCTCGCCCCTGCTCATCCGCCGTTGGCGGCCACGGCTGGTCACCTGCGCGGGGCTGCTGCTCAATGCTTTGTGTCTGTTGCTCATCAGCCGGGCCGATCATTTAAGCGCTTTGATTCTTTTTTACGGAGTGGTCGGGGCCGGAAGTGGTTTCGCTAATATTCCGTCGATGGTGCTGGTTTCCCACTGGTTTCGGCGCAACAAACGTGGGCAGGCCGCGGGCTTGATGATAGCCGGCAATGGCCTGGCGATTCTGGCCGCCGGACAGCTGATCCCCTGGGTCAATGCTGCCTGGGGCTGGCGCGAAAGCTGGATCATTCTGGCGATTATCAGCTTGCTGGCGATGATTTTCGCCCTGCTGGTGCTGCGCAACGATCCGGCGGAGGTCGGGCTTCTCCCTCATGGCCGCTATGAAGCGCTGGAGGAATCGACTTTTGTTGGCAGCACCAACGGTAAGCTGCTCGTGCATCTGGGGGTGATCTATCTGATTTTTGGTTTGACTTACATGATTTACGGCACTTTTATTGTTACCACTATGGTCGAAGACTTTGGTTTCACTGAAGCCAAGGCCGGGCAGCTTTGGTCACTGGTAGGAATTTTCGGCATCTTTTCCGGTGTCGTCTTCGGTAGTGTGTCCGACCGCATTGGCCGTCGCAATGGCATGGTGCTGGTGTATGCCATGTTCAGCTGTGCCTATCTGTTGGCCGGACTAGGCGCCATCCTTGGCAGTTGGGCGCTCTGGTTATCGGTGTTTTTTTATGGTTCGGTGCTCTTTGCCGTGCCCACCATCATGGCGGCGGCGGTTGCCGAATATCTGGGCATGGAGCGTGCCGCCAGCGGCTTTGCCACCCTGACCCTGTTTTTCGCCGCCGGCCAGATCATCGGTCCCGGCAGTGCCGGTCTGCTGGCCGAACTGAGTGGTAGCTTCATCCCCAGCTATCTGTTGAGCGCCGCCTTAACCACCATTGCTATGGCCCTGACGCTGCGGCTGAAAAATCGGCCCCCGAATAACCACCAGACTGCGAGGGAAATACCATGATCGATGCCCAGATTCTCAGTTTCACCCTGCTGGCACTGCTGGTGACCCTGACCCCCGGTGCCGATACCCTGCTGGTGGTGCGTAATGTGTTACGCGGCACCGTACGCCATGGCCTTGTGACCTCTATCGGCATTTGTAGCGGATTGTTTTTTCACGCCGTCCTTTCTGCCCTGGGGGTGTCGCTGATTCTTATGACTTCGGCCAAACTCTATGGCCTGCTCAAGCTGGCGGGTGCCCTCTATCTTGGTTGGTTGGGAATCCAATCGCTGCGCAGTGCTCTGCAGGGTCGCACCCGGCTGCAATTAGATGGCCCGGCGGCTAAACCGCGCTCCTTACGGCGCAGTTTTGTCGAAGGCGTGCTGAGCAATGTCCTCAATCCCAAGGCGGTGGTTTTTTATATGGCGTTTTTGCCGCAGTTTATTCACCCCCAGGATCCGGTGCTGCTCAAATCGCTGCTGCTGGCGGGAATCCACTTTACCCTCGCCATTCTGTGGCTGAGTCTGCTGTCACTGCTGCTGGATCGGTTCAGAACATTTTTGCTCGGCAGTTCGTTGCAACGCTGGATCGAGGGGGTTTGCGGCACGCTGCTGATTGCGCTGGGGATAAAATTACTCGTGGATCGGCGTTAGCCGGCTTTCGCATCCGGCTGGTTCAGGCGTTGGGCGATATCGCGCAGCAGTTCGCGGTCGGACTCACTGCGAAAACCGTGCAGAGCCAAGAGGTAAAAGGCATTATCCTGGCGGCGGATACCCAGGGCGCGAAAGGGGAGGGTAAAGGCGGCGAGCAAGCCCAGCACCAGAGTTATTGATGCCACCCACACCAGCCCTTCGCCAGGATCTTTAGATAATTGCAGGCCGACCGTCCAGGCCCCTTCTTTGTCTTGACCGTAGGCGGTCTGGAAAATGGCAACACCCCGCCAGACCAGGGGATTATTTACGCTTAATGTCGCGTGCTCAGCAATTTGACCGCCTTCGATGATGGTAATATCGCTTTCAATCTGTTTAAGCACCGGATCGCGAAACTCAATCTTGCGCACCGTGAACCCCGGATTTGGCAAGGCCCCGAAATTTTCACCTTTATCGTCAAGTCGGTAATCCCCCAGATATTTTTCCTGCTGATAAATACCCAGGGTCAACATTTTGCGGTGTGGATCAAAACTTTTGATCTGAATCCGTCGGCCGTCGCCAAAGACGAAACTTTCTCCTTCGCTCTGGGTGATGCTTGTCCTTGTACCCTTTTGGGGATCACGCGCTTCAAAACGTAGGGTAATCGGGTAATAAACCAGGCGGAAAGCATCAACCCGCACCCCAAAACCTAAGGGACGGTCAGCCTGAGACTGCCAGTCAAAATATTCCAGATTCAAGTGGTTCAGATAGGTGTTGATGGTGCCGACAAAGCCGGTTTGGCCCAGAGTTGCGCCCAGCATGATGAACAGCACACTGAGATGTACCAGAGTTGAGCCCCAGCGACCCACGCGGCCCCGAGTCGCCCACAGGCGATTGCCGGTGACATCGGCGGCAAACCCCAGAGTTTTCAGGCGGGTAGCGAGGATATCTATGGATGCGGCATCTAATTTCAGGGCCGCCGTGGCCGGTTGTTCCAGCCGGGCTGAAAAACGTCGCCGATCGTGCAGATTGCGGCCAATGGTGCGAATTGTACACACCAGAAGGTTGAGGGCCAGCAGACCCAGCAGCACCCGGAACCAGGGCGTTTGATAGAAAACTTCATAGCGCCCCATCTCAGGCGGGATCACCGTTCCGGGGACTGCCGCAACCGCCATGACCAGCAACAGGCCAAGGGTCAGCTTGACCGAACTGAAAAATCGCCAGATCAACCGAAAACCACCTTTGTTTGCCCCGCCGCTGTCAGCGTTTTACCTGGGTCAAACGGCCCACAGAGGCAAGAGTCTGCCAACTGGCTTTTAAGTTTGTCAGCTTCGCTTTATCCAGGGTTTCCACCTGGGTTCCTGTAAGCTGACGACTGGCAATTTGGACCTCGCCTGAGGTTTCAAGCCACAGCCGCGAGCTGGCAAGTTCAGGCGACAATTCGAGATACAGCTGACTCCCATCCGGCACCATGTCGGCCAGATACTGGCTGTCGAACATGTAGTCACCCTGATCGAGATCCGTCAGTTTTTGTGGCGCCTGGCCGCGATAAGCCTGATAACCGCTGATCACCGAATTGACCCGGTCAAAAATTTTACCGGCCTGGTCGGCAAAGGTGGGTGGCTGGGAGGTGTTGATTGTCGGATGAACCGCTTTCGCCGATGGGGAAGCGGTTTTGGGCTGCTCGGTTTTATCCTGACTACATCCCGCCAGCAGCGCGAACAAAACCAGCAAAAACAAAATACGTTGCAGCATAAGCATCACCTTTCGTGGACAGACAATTTGACCGCGCAATCCTAGCAGAAGCGCGCTGCGCCGTCATCAGGAAATGTCGGTCATGGGAAAACTGCTGGCCAGCAACGGCACAATCTTTTACAATGCCGTGCCACTGGGCCAGACAACTCTCCGCGACAGGATGTGACATGAAAAATTTGCTGATTTTATTACTCTTCTGCACTTTGCCGCTAATGGCCTGCCAATCAAAAAAGGAAGAACCCGCCACGACAGCCCCGAAATCGACGGCAGGCGATTCTGCGCTAAAAGCGCCGGAAACCTTGGCCGAAGCTGTTTCAAAGGATGCTCCTATGGCGAGCATTGAGGAGCAGAGCCCGCCAACGCCACCCTTGTTTGAAAATTTTCAAGGGGAGCCGCAGCTCTCCCTCTTCCCGCGTGCGGGGACTTACCGCCCGGCGGATGATGATAGCGAAGGCTTGCAATTCTGGCGCACCTATATTGAGCATCTGCTGCGCACCTCCGGGCCCTTGAAAGCGGCGGAAGAAAGTGACAATGTCAAATTCGGTTTTCGCGCGATCAAGGGCATTGATTCCGTCGGCATCTTTTCACCCATCGCCGTTAAACCCGTAACCCGTTACCGGGTCAGTGCTCTACTCAGCTGCGATCTTGTCGAAGGCGCCAGTGCTGGAATTGGAGTGCTCGAATTTGATAAATTTCAATGGATTGGCGAACAGTTTTCCGAATCCATGGTCAAGGATTATCAGCGTGGTTCACAGCCGGGAATCACGCTGAGGGGCAAAGTCGAAAATCAGCCACAGAGCTTCGATTTCACCACCGGCACGGAAACCGGCATGATTCACCTGGTCTTTTTCCGCGAGGGCCCCCAGGATCGCAACCCGGTGCTGATTGACGACATCCGCATCGAAGAACTGCCTGCCAACTGAAGGTTTCGGGATTCAGGCAACCCTGGCCAGGAGATCGAGCAAGCGGCGATTGGATGATTGGTTAAGTACTGCGACGCGCAGAAAGGTTTCATCGAGGGGGGGGAAATCGACACAACTGCGCAGGAGTAATCCCTGGGGACGCAAGAGTTCCACCAGCTCAGGCGCCCTTGGCCCGGGGGTCGGCAAACGGCAGAGCAGGTAATTGGCTGCCCCGGGATACACCTGCCAACCCAGGGCTTCGAGCCCCTGCTGCAACTCCCGCCGTAACCGGGGAATGGTTTGCAGGGTCAGGGCCTGAAAATCGCGTGCGGTGAGACAGGCCCGCGCGGCGGCGATGGCCAGACAGGAAAGGGTCCAGGGTTCACGGGCCGCCGCCAGCAGTGCAATATCGGCAGGGTCAGCGGCCAGATAGCCGGCACGCAGGCCGGGGATGGCGTAAAACTTGGTCAGCGAGCGCAGCAGCAGCAGGTTGTTGCGCCCCGCCAGCTGCGGCAGCAGGGAGTGTGCGGGACAGAAATCGACAAAGGCCTCATCGACCAGCAGACGACAATCGCCCAGCTGATCCGCCACTTCCAGCAGCTTGGCAGGGGGGATCGCAACGCCACTGGGGTTGCCCGGATTGGCCAGCACCACCAGATCGGTCTCGGCGCGCCGCGCTGCTAGAATCGCTTCGGGCGCAAAGGCAAAATCATCATCAGGATCGAGATCACAGTAATCGATCAGGCAGCCCGCCTGCTGCAGGGCCGGAGCATATTCGCCGAAACAGGGACGCAAGAGCAGCGCGCGTCGCGGACGCAGTACGCGCGGCAGCAGATAGATCAGTTCGGTGGAGCCGCTGCCCGGCAGCAGCCGACTCGTGGGCAATCTATGGTACTCGGCGAGGGCGGTGCGTAAACTGGCGGCCTCCGCCTCGGGGTAGTCACTGATGCGGCCCAGGGCGTCTGACAGCGCCTGCATTACCTCCGGCGGCACCCCCAAGGGGTTGATACTCGCCGAAAAATCACAGATCTGCTCCCGCGTAAGCCCCAGCTCACGCATCGCCTGATCAACTCCGCCGCCGTGAATTCTCATGACGACACGCCCAAAAGCAGCAAAGCCAACAGTAGTCCCAGCAGGGCACTGGTGTACAAAAGCCGAAGCATGCGTCCATAGTCCGCGATGACAATCGGTCGCAGCGGCTCGCCAAAAGTTGCCTTTTCCACATAATCACCACCGTAAAACGCATCGCCGCCCAGTTGCAGCCCGAGGGCTCCGGCCGCAGCCGCTTCAGGCCAGCCGGCGTTGGGGCTTAAGTGCCGCTTTGCGTCACGCCGCATCATGCGCCAGGCACCCGGCCCATCCATGCCGTTCAGCCAGGCCGCCGCCACCAGCAACAGGCCGGTCAGCCGCGCCGGAAACCAGTTGAGCAGATCATCGAGCCGTGCTGCGACCCGGCCGAAGTGCAGATAACGCTGATTTTTGTAACCGATCATCGAGTCGAGGGTATTGACCGCCTTGTAGAGCAACCCCGCCACCGGTCCCCCCAGACAGAGATAGAAGAGCGGGGCGATCACCCCATCCGCGGCATTTTCCGCGAGGGTCTCGACGGTGGCGCGCAGAATCCCCGCTGCATCGAGTTGCGCCGTATCGCGACCGACGATCATCGCCAAAGCCTGACGCGCTGCATCCAGTTCGCCCCGCTGCAGCGCTTCAATTACCGGCTGCGATTCCCGATGCAGTCCACGCAGGGCCAGGCAGCTCGCCGCCAGCCACAGGCTGAGCAGCAGCTGCAGCCAGCCCGCCACGGCACCGGCCAGGGTCAGCGCCAGCAGCGCACTCAGCCCGGTGGCGCCCACCACCAGCAGCACCAGCAGCAGCCCGCCCCAATATTCGTCTTTGATCTGCTCGCGCAGCGGCGTTTCGCCGACACTGATCAACCGACCGATCCATACCACCGGATGCGGCCAGCCCCGCGGATCGGCAATCAACAGATCGAGAACAAACGCGGCAAGCAGCAGCTCCGCACTCATTTTTCACCTCTCGGCGCGGGCAACCATGAGAAGATACGCTGTAGATCAAGATGAAGGGTCAGGTGCGCGGCAAGCCGGTCGAGCTCGGCATCAAGATTGTAACTGGCATCTGCCCGCCCGGCCAAACCACGCCGCAAGGGGGCAAGCACCGCCGCGCGCAGTTCATCGTTGTCAAAAATTCCGTGCACATAAGTGCCCCAGATGCGCCCGTCCGCCGAGACCGCGCCATCATCCAGCATGACTGATTCGCCCGAACGCCTCTCGATGCGCAGCAGCGGGCGACAGGCCGGACCATATTCGGTGGTTCCGGCATGAATCTCATAGCCTTGCAGCCTCCTGAGGCCCGCGAATCCGGCAGTCGCCGCCGCCGGCAGCAACTGCGCCTGCACCTGATGGGTGTGTTTTTCCGCCAGAAGGGTGGTTTCAAGATCGAGCAATCCCAGGCCCTCCCCGGCAGTGCAGGAGGTCTCCACCCCCTGCGGATCGAAAATCTTCTGCCCGAGCAGCTGCAATCCGCCGCAGATACCGATGAGGCGTCCACCTCTGGCGGCATAGCGCAAAATCGCCGGGAAGATTCCGCTCTGGCGCAAAAAATCGAGATCTGCCAGGGTACTTTTGGTTCCCGGCAGGATCAGCAGATCGAGATCATCGAGCTGGGCGGGATGCTCAACATAGAGCAGATCGACATCCGGCTCCCGCGCCAGGGCTTCGAAATCGGTGTGATTGGAGATGCGCGCCAGTCGCACCACGCCGACGCGCAGGGCAGCGCCGCGCGTAAAGTTACGCGCCAGGCTCAGGGAATCCTCCGCCGGCAGGTCGAGCTTGAGCCAGGGGACGACGCCGAGCACCGGCAGGCCGGTGCGGTCTTCGATTTCGGCAATCCCGCTCTTGAGCAGGCTGGCGTCACCGCGAAAACGGTTGATGATAATGCCCCGCAGCTGCGCGCGTTCAGCGGGCGTCAGGAGTTCAATGGTGCCGAGGATGCTGGCAAAGACCCCGCCGCGTTCAATATCAGCAACCAGAATCCCGGCTGCGCCCGCCATCTTTGCCGCCCTGAGGTTGGTGAAATCCTGTGCGCGCAGGTTGATTTCGGCAATGCTCCCCGCACCTTCCAGCACCACCAGCTCAACCTGAGCGGCCAGGCGTGCAAAGGATTCGCCGGCCTTGGCAAAAGCTTGATCCTTAAATTGATGATATTCGCGCACCGCCATGTTGCCGACCGGTCTGCCCTGCACGATAACCTGGGAACCGGTTTCACTGTTGGGCTTGAGCAGGATCGGGTTCATGTCGACATGGGGTTCAAGGCCACAGGCGGCCGCCTGCAACGCCTGAGCGCGGCCGATTTCGCCACCGCCGGGGGTGACCGCCGAGTTGTTCGACATATTCTGCGCCTTGTAGGGCGCCACCCGATAACCTCGCTGTTTCAAAATCCGGCACAGTCCGGCACTGAGGACGCTTTTGCCGACATCCGAGCCGGTGCCGCCGACAAAGAGCGCGGAAACCAGCCCTTCTCCCTGGGGGAGAAGGTGGCCGGAGGCCGGATGAGGGGCAGTTTCTGCGCAGAGGCCCCCCTCTCCCCGGCCCTCTCCCTCAGGGCGAGGGGGCTCTTTTACTTCACGCTTTTTTTCATAGCCGCGCGGGGTGACCATGCGCCCCTGAGCGTCCACCCGGGTAGCGGAATTGCCAATGATGACCAGCGAAAACATGTCGATTTCCGCGTCGAGCAGCGCGGCGAGGGTGGTAACACAAATGCTCTCCCCCTCCCGGCAGGCGTTGCGCACAATCCCGACCGGCGTCTGAGGCGCCCGCTGACGCAGCAGAATCTCACGCGCCTCGGCGATTTGGGTGGTGCGGCCGCGACTTTTGGGGTTGTAGAGCGCCACCACAAAATCGGCGCGCGCGGCCGCCGCCAGCCGCTGCCGAATCAAGGCCCAGTCGGTCAGCAGGTCGGAGAGCGAGATCACGGCGAAATCGTGCATCAGGGGGGCCCCCAGTCGCGCGGCCGCCGCCTGCACCGCCGACACTCCGGGGATGATTTCAACCGCCACGTCAGGCGGGCCTTCGCGCTGCTGCAGCTCAAGCACCAGACCGGCCATCCCGTAGATTCCGGCGTCGCCACTGCAAACCAGCGAAACCACCGCCCCTGCGGTGGCGCGGCGCAAGGCCTCGCGACAACGCTCGGTCTCCTGACGCATTCCCGTGGCAAAGGTCTCTTTGTCGGCGATCAATTCGGCTATCAGCTCAAGATAGACCTGATAGCCGGTAACAACCGTCGAGGCCGCAATCGCCGCTGTCGCCGCCGGTGTCATATGCTGTGCGTCACCCGGCCCCAGGCCGATGACATAGAGTTTTTTCTGCATCGAAATTCCGTCCGCAATTTGAACTCAGAAGGTTCCCTCCCCTAACTTCTTACTGGAAATCCTTTTTCCTTGTTGTAGAGTTTCCTTGTATTTCTTCTTATTCTGTTCGGAGGCATTTACCATGGCTTGCCAAAAAAACCAGTAAAAACCAAATCACCCTGCCCAAAAAAATTGTTGAACAATTCCCCGATGTTGATTATTTCGATGTCAGTGAAGAAAAGGGGCGCATCATTTTACTTCCGCTCCAGCAGAAAAAGGCGGATCGGGTGCGCGACAAACTGGCCGAAATGGGAATCGTGGCCGAAGATATTTCGGCAGCGCTGGACTGGGCCCGCCGCAAATGAGCATCAACGCAGTCTTTGACACCAATGTGGTTGTTTCAGCTTTGCTTTTTCGTCACGGACATCTTTCTCGGCTGCGTGAAATCTGGCGCAGCAAACAAGCAATCCCGCTGGTCGCGCGTGAAACAACGACGGAATCGCTTCGCGTCCTCGCATACCCCAAATTCAAGTTGCTGCCCGACGAGATTGAAGACCTGCTTTGCGATTATCTCTCCTATGCACAGGTTGTGACCAGTATCCAAACGACGGGCTCTTTGCCGGAATGTCGCGGCATTCACGATCAAATATTTCTTGAACTGGCGTTTTCCGGGTGCTGCGATTTTCTGGTGACCGGCGATGCAGATCTCCTTGCATTGAAGGATCTCTGCCCTTTCACGATTCTGACCCCCGCTGATTTTATCCACGCGATTGACCCTCCAGCCATGGGATAAAACTTCGGAAATCTGGACTTTCGGCTACCGCCACTGTGACATTGCCGCTTTTTTTCTTGGTCACCAGCAAGCGCCCGCCGGCAGCGGCTTTGAGTGCCGCCGGTTCACAGACGCCGTTCGCTCCCACCGCCTGTTGTACCACCGCGGAAGGTGGCGTCGGGGTCTTGATGGTATTTAACTCGGCGGCACTGAAAAAATGGCAGGAGAGGCGATATTTTTCAGCAAATTCCCATAAACCGGCTTCATCCTGTTTGGCATCGATGCTGGCGACGGCGCCGACACTGGCAACCGCCAGAAAGGCGTTGCGCAGGGTTTCATGGATGACCGTCTCAATTTCCGTGGCGGCCGTTCCACGGTTGCAGCCGATCCCCACCACCAGATTACGCGGCCGCAAGGCCAGCAACTTGTGCTGTGCGGCCAGCTGGGGAAGATAGCGGTTGCTGACAAAGACCAGCCCGTCACACTGCTGCTGCAGGGCAGCGACAAAATTTTTGGCGGGTGTGACCCCCGGAACATCTTGATAGGCGGCGGCAACAGCGCCGGCGGTGTCGACCAGGAGGATCTTTTTCTGTTCCAGCAGCAGGCGGTTGAGCAGCTTGATGCGTTCGAGGGGCTCGACGGCCATATTGTTGCGTCTGGCAACCTCATCGAAAGCGGGCAGCTGGTTGACGTCGGTGGCAGTCGTAATCACCGCCTGACCACCGAGGAGCTCGGCGACCTCCGCGGCCAGTTCGTTGGCACCCCCGAGATGTCCCGAGAGCAGGCTGATGGCGAACTGCCCCTTTTCGTCGCAGACCACCACCGCGGCATCCCGATCCTTCCCCTGGAGCTGGGCTCCCAGAAGCCGCACGACAATCCCGGTCGCCATGATGCAGATCAGGCCATCAACCCGCAGAAAGAGGCGTGGTAGCAGCTCCGCCGGTTTTTCGTCAAAGTAGTGGGCGTCATCCGCTCGACGGAACCTGTCCGGCAGCCAGAGTTCGGCCTCTACGACCTGCTGATGGAGGCGACGGGCGAGGAGCGCGCCGCCGCTGGTGATGGCGATGATTGCTAATGTCATGATGTCGGGCCTAGTACCCTATAACACATAATCTTTCGCATCTTGCTGGTTATTTTCCGCGTCAGCTGCGTTATGATAATCGCTGTTTAGCTATGGCTAGGCAGCGATCATCATGCCTTACTGACACGAAAAATCCCTGCGCAATCTTACGAAATCCTATGCGTTACAGGGTACTAGGATTGTCCCCGATAGCCATGGGCAAAAGCGGCATCGTAGAGTTTGGATTTTTCTGGCACCCCCTGACGCCGCGCCTTGAGCACCTCGCCCACCAGCACCAGTGCCTGGCGCGTAATCCCGGCTTCGGCGACACGTGTGGCGATGTTCTCCAGCGTCCCCTCGACAATTTGCTCATCAGGCCAGCTCGCCCGATAGACCACCGCCACCGGGGTCTGCGGGGTAAAAACCTCTCCGGCCAGCAAACGGGTCACCAGCAGCTCCATCATCCCCACCGACAGATAAAGACAAACCGTGCCGCCGATGCGCGCGATCTTCTCCAGGGCTTCGCTTTCGGGCACCGGCGTGCGCCCGGCAAGGCGGGTCAGAACCAGGGTCTGGGAGACGCCGGGGAGGGTCAGCTCCTGCCGGAGACTGGCGGCGGCGGCAAAGGTCGCAGTCACGCCGGGAATCACCCGGCAGGGGATTCCTTCACGCTCCA
>Ga0210020_1000614_pt1 | contig 34404 bp, 35 predicted proteins | sample CryGeymeta201514_FD_183980 | JGI IMG/M metagenome (GOLD analysis project Ga0210020, IMG submission 183980) | Groundwater microbial communities from Crystal Geyser aquifers in Utah, USA - Crystal Geyser metaG 2015-14 (SPAdes) (version 2) | ecosystem: Environmental > Aquatic > Deep subsurface >... | reverse complement strand
AAGCACCTCGTTGACGGCGGCGACAGCTTTCAGCACGCCCTTGCCGTTGTAGCGTTTCTTGTCGCCGTCGCGCAGTTCGAGCGCCTCGTGCACGCCGGTGGAAGCCCCGGAGGGGACCGCGGCGCGCCCCAGCGAGCCGTCCATCAGCGTGACCTCGACCTCCACGGTCGGATTGCCGCGCGAGTCCAAAATCTCACGGGCGACGATATCTTCGATTGTCGTTTCCATGCTTCACCTCGTCATCAGGAATTCAAAGCTCAGGCCAGAGTTGTCAATTTCTCCTGCAGCCAGAGATTGATCAACGTTTCGGTAGACACCCCCTGCTTGCGTGCCTGGGTTCGCGCTTTTGAAAGCAAATCTCTCGCAAGTGCTAAATAGACTTTGCTTGAGGTCAAATCAATCTCGACCTCGACCGGCTCCATCAAGTCTTCATAATCAGCGCTGCTATGGGAATCCCAAAACCCCCAAAATTGTTCGAGCGAGGCGAAATTTTCCGGCAGTTCATCCTTTGGTGAAGAACCGTGTTTATCTCGCATAGGCTTTCCTCTCTTTTTTGTCCATATCACGTGCGCTCAAAATCAGCACATCATCATTTCGTTTGTGGATAAAGAATGTCGCAAGGTGACGCCGTGCTTCACTTCAAGTTTCTCGACAACCTCTTCGAGCCAGATAAAGCCAACTATTCTCACGGCATCATCCTCCGCAAGTAAGTATAACGCAGTTTAACGCGAATGGCGCGAATTGGCGAATTCCGCGAATGTTTTTGTGATACTTGACGTATAAGCAGATTTCCGAAGTCTCTCAGACTTCGGAAGTCTTGGCGTTTAGATCACGTTGATCGTCGGCGCGTCCTTCTGTCCCAGCGCAGTGACGCTGATGCGGGCGGCCACCTGCCCGGCGATGGCTTTCAGCGACTTGGCTGCCTCTGAATCTGGCTTGGAGACGATCACCGGCTCGCCGGTATCCCCGCCCAAGCGGACAGGCGTCTCCATCGGCACCGCGCCCAGGAAGGGAACTTTGGCGATGCGCGCCAGGTCCTCGCCGCCGCCAGAGCCGAAGAATTCGCCGCGCATGTTCTCGATCACGCCCAGGATCGGTACTTCCAGGGCGCGGAACATTTCCAGGCTGCGGCTGGCGTCTTCGAGCGAGACAGCCTGCGGCAGGGTCACGATCAGCGCGCCGCTGAGCGGCAGGATCTGCGCCAGCGAGAGCGGCGCGTCGCCGGTGCCCGGCGGCAGGTCCACGATCAGGTAATCCAATTCACCCCAGTCCACGTCGGACAGGAACTGGCGGATGGCCGAGTTGAGCATCGGTCCGCGCCAGATGAGCGGCTGGCCCGGCTTGACCAGGAAGCCCATGGACATCAGCTTGACCCCGTAAGCCTCGGCCGGGACGAGTTTCTCGCCATTCGTGCCGGGGATTTGCTTCACGCCCATCATGGTTGGGATGTTGGGGCCGTAGATGTCCGCGTCCATCAGGCCGACGCGTGCGCCGCTCTGCACCAGCGCGACCGCCAGGTTGACGGCCACCGTGCTCTTGCCCACGCCGCCCTTGCCGGAAGCGACCGCGATGGCGTTGCGGATGGGCAGGTTGAGCAGGCCGCGCATCCGGCCATCGTTCGGCACGCTGGCATCCATTTTGACGTTGACGGCCTCGACGCCGGGGATCGCCAGCACCGCAGTTTTTGCTTCCCGCTCGATCTGGCTGCGCAGCGGGCAGGCGGGCGTGGTCAACAGGATGGTGAAATTGACGGTGCTGCCTTTGCTCTCCAGGTCACGGATCATGTTGAGCGTGACCAGGTCGCGGTGCAATTCTGGTTCTTGCACTTTGCCGAGGGCTGCAAGGATGGTTTCGTTCGATATTTTTTCAGGCATGATATTCTTTATCTCTTTCTACTCAAAAACGTCTCGACATCCAGCCTAGCAGCTCGATACAGCCCCGCCAAGTCTTCATCCGAGCCGCGATAGCGTTTCAGGGTTTGTCTGGCGCAAGCTGTGCAACCGTGCATGGCTCGATAAGAGTCGGCGTTGCATGTGACACATCCGTCCAGGCGCGCCATCATCAGGATGAAAGCCAAATACTCGATGGATTCCGGCTCTGCCTCGCCGACGCGCGCCACCAATCCTTGCCAGGTTTCCCCGCGCTGGTCGCCCAGGGTCGAGATGACGCGTCCCGGAAAGAGCAGGTCGGTGTCAGGGTTGTACATTAATCCGCTCTCGCGGCGCGAGCGGCTTCTTTCGCGGCGCGGGCGGCGTTTTCCTTTGCCGCGTTGGCCGGGCGGATGCTCTCGTAATACGCGACCGGCTTGCCGAGCTTTTCTTTATCGAAAATCACCCGTCCGTAGGAGGCCAGTTCGTAGTTGTGATCCATTTTGATGGCGTCGAATGGGCAGTACTCGGCGCACAGGCCGCAGTTCATGCAGATGTCGGCGTCAATGTAGAATTCGGCTGGGTCGGGGATTGGGCGGCCAGTAGCCGGGTCTGAGTTGCGCACGATCCAAATGCACTGCGGCGGGCAGACTTTGGCGCAGATGCCGCACGAGGTGCAGCGGTAGGATTTGTCACCGTTCGAATTGCTCTCGTATACCAGGAAGGGAACGAAACGGAACTCTTCGGGAACCGGTATCTTTTCTTCCGGGTATTGGATGGTGAAAATGCCGCGTCCCTTTTTGCTGGCGCGGTGGGCGATGCCTTCTGGTGAGCCATAGCGTTTGCGCCCCAGCCAGCGGATGTCATCCAGGTAGGTTTCGATGAAATGCCTGGCGCTGACGCCTAAACCTTTCAAGATGCCTTTACCGTACATTCGCAATCTCCTATCGGGGGTTACGTTTTACGTTTCACGTTTCACGCAGCTTGTAAAACGTAACCCGTAAAACGTAAGCCTACCGGTCTGTCTCGCCAAGCACGATGTCAATGGAACCTAAGACGGCAACCACGTCAGCGACTTTCTGGCCGACGCACATCGGGCCAAAGGCGGTCAGGTTGATGAAGGATGGCGCCCGCACGTGATAACGCCAGGGATTCGGTTTGCCGGTCGAGATGACGTAGAAACCGAGTTCGCCCTTCGGACCCTCGACTCGTCCATACGCTTCGCCGGGCGGGACGCGCACCTGGTACTGGGGTTTGCCGGTCTGGATCGGCCCCTCCGGCAGCCCCTTGACGGCCTGCTGGACGATGCGAATGCTCTGGCGCATCTCGTCCAGGCGGACGAGGTAACGATCGTAAATATCGCCGTGGTAGCGCACGGCCACGTCGAACTCGAAGCGCTCGTAGATGCTGTAGGGTTCCGCGCGGCGGACGTCGTAGGGGATGCCCGAAGCGCGCAGCAGCGGACCGGCGGCCGAGTAGCGGATGGCGTCCTCAGCGGTCAGCACGCCCTGGCCGATGCCGCGCGCGCGGAAGATCTCGTTCTCGGTCAGGAAGCGGTCAATCTCGTCAATCCGGCGCGGCAGGCGTTCGAAGCACAGGCCTTTGATCTTTTCGAGCACGCCCTCCGGCAGGTCGCGCGCCACGCCGCCGAAGCGGAAGTAGTTGCACATCATGCGCGAGCCGGCCACGGCCTCGAAAATGTCCAGGATTAATTCGCGCTCCTCGAGTAAATACAGCAAGGGGGTGAAGAAAAAGCCCAGATCGTTGAATAGCGCGCCGATGGCCATGCAGTGATTGGCGATACGGGTCAGTTCCGCCATCATCACGCGGATATATTCAGCGCGTTCCGGCACGGCAATCTGCATCAGTTTTTCGACCGCCAGGGCGTAGCCGAAGTTGTTGCTCATCGAGGAGAGGTAGTCCAGCCGGTCGGTGTAAGGCATGTTCATCAGGAAGGTGTTGCGTTCCCCGATCTTCTCGTGGTTGCGGTGCAGGTAGCCCATCACCGGCTTGAGGCTGACGATGGTCTCACCATCCAGCATGACCGCCACGCGGAACACGCCGTGCGTGGATGGATGCTGGGGCCCCATGTTGACGATGATTCGGTCGGATGGCAAGCCGGTTTCGTCTTGCTGGGATTCCCGCAGAGCCGCGTAGAGCGCCTTCTCAGGCTCATACTTGCCCTTATCCGGGTCGAAGCCGTCCGGATAGGCGATGTTATCGCCAAATGGGTTCTTGTCTTCGGCCTGGACGATCTTACCTTCCGGCCAACGGCTCTTGAGGGGTTTGCCCTCTTCTTCGAAGTAGGCTTCTTTCCAATCCTTGCGCAGCGGGTGGCCGGCGAAGCCCTCCCACATCAGGATGCGGCGCAGGTCGGGATGGCCGGTGAATTTGATGCCAAGCAAGTCCCATGCCTCGCGCTCCTGCAATTCTGCGCCCGGATAAATCGAGATGAGCGACGGTACTTCGACCGGGTCCTGGCGCGGCGCCTGGACTTTGAACACCAGTCCCGGGCCGCCGGTAGTCTTATAGACGTGGTAGACGATTTCCATCTTGCCTTCGGGCAGGTAGTCCACGCCGGTGACGGAAGAGAGGTAATCGTAGCCAAGCTCGTCACGCAGGGCAGTTGCAAATTCGAGCAGGTTGTCTTTCTCCACGATCCAGCCGGAATAGCCGGGCCGGGTGTCAGCGCTGAGGATGCCGGGGAACAGGGCCGGCAGGTCGAGGGCCTCGTTGGGAATGGGCGTCTTCATATCAGCTTCTGTCATGATTTCTGCCCCTTGATCTGCGGGATTTTGCGCGGATCAATCAAGTCCGGCCCCAGGATGGGGATGGGAATGGCCTCGGCCGGGCCTTTTTGGTACCAGCGCGCCGTCTTGATGGATTGGGTGCTGATCTTCTCTTGCAGCTTGATCAGGCCGTTGAGCAGGGCCTGCGGGGTGGGCGGGCAGCCTGGAATGTAGACATCCACCGGGATGAACCGGTCTATCCCCGAAACGACGTTATAACCTTCTTTGAACGGGCCGCCGCCCGAGGCGCACGCCCCCATGGCGATCACGTACTTGGGTTCGGGCATCTGGTTGTACAGGCGCACGATGGTGGGCGCCATTTTCTTGGTTACCGTACCGGAGACGAGCAACAGGTCGCTCTGGCGCGGGCTGGGACGCATGATCTCCATGCCGAAGCGCGCCGTGTCGAAGCGGCTGGCGGCGGTGCAGATCATTTCGATGGCACAGCAGGCCAGGCCGAACATCATCGGCCAGACCGAGGCGCGCCGCCCCCAGTTGTAGAGACGGTCGAGCGTGGTGATGGCTACCTGTTCCTGTAGTTCTGACGGGATTTCATAGCCAGGGGTGTTGAGTTCATTGGTTTCCATGAGGTCTCCTCGTTGCCAGTCATCAGTGACCAGTGATTAGTCACCAGTATTCAGCGGAACGGGCGGATTATAGTCGCTGGAATAGAGGTTGTCAATTCAATTACGCAAATATATGTTTGCGAAAATAGATTATACTTATTTCCATGCCCACCTCCCGCCAGAAAATCCTCGCCTACATTCGCAAACGCCAAGCCGCCTCCGCCGCAGACATCAGCCGCGCCCTGGAGATGAGCCAGGCAAACGCCCGCCATCATCTTGCCCATTTGGAAGCCAACGGACTGATCGAAGTCACCGGCCAGCAGCGCGGGGAGGGGAGAGGGCGGCCGGTGCAGATTTATGGTCTGTCGCGCCATACCCTGGATGATAACGTGGCTCATCTGGCAAGTGTATTGTTGGAGGAGTGGTTGACGAACCTTCCACCGAAAAGGCAGGAGGAACATCTGCGCGCCCTGGCGAAGCGGATGGCTTGTGGCGGTTCAACCAGCGGCTCAGCGGCCGGGTACCAAAGTACACCACTCACCCGCCGCCTGTCTCAGGCGGTCGAGCGGCTGAATGAGATGCACTACCAGGCGCGCTGGGAAGCGGGCGTGGTTGGGCCGCGCATCATCCTGGGGTATTGTCCCTACTCGAGGATCATTGGCCGCCATCCTGAATTATGCCAGCTGGATGCTTTGCTTCTGGAAGAATACCTCGGTTTCGCCATCCGCCAGACGGCCAGGTTGCAGGCGAGCGCCAAAGGGCTGCCTTTCTGCGAGTTCCTGGTGCGGATGAGCGCTACATAAGATTGTGTATTGACTGGATTGCGATTAGAATCTCTAGTGATGTCTGCTAACAACGTTACCCGCCTCTTGGATTCCCGCAAGATCCCCTATAAAGCCTTTGAACTGCCTGCCGAAAAGCTCGGCGCGACGGAAACCGCGCGCCTGTTGGGCGTTCCCACCGAGGGCGTCTACAAAACTATCGTGGTGACGCGCCCGAAGCCAGGAAAGCCAATCCTGGCCGTCATCCCAGGGACGCACCGCGTGGATTTGAAGCTCTTGGCAGCCGCCCTGAACGAGAAAAAGGTGAGCCTGCCCACCGAGCGTGAGGCTGAGCAGTTGACCGGTCTGCAGGCTGGCGGCATCTCGCCGCTGGCGCTGCTCAACAAAGGTTTCCAGGTGGTGATAGATGCTTCGGCGCAGGAGCAGGCCGAAGTCCACGTGAGCGGCGGGCAGCGCGGGCTGAATATCCGCCTGCAAGTCGCGGCGCTGGCCGGGTTGACCCGGGCGCGCTTCGCCGAGATCAGCCTCCCGGAAACCTGATGTTTCTTCCCCCACAGTTCCGATTTTGTCCTATAATACGTTGACCATTCAAAATGTAATCCGTGAGAGGATCATGACTGAACAAACTGCCAGCTCCGAGCCAATCATCGTCTGTCGCGATGTGCAGAAATGGTACGGCCATTTTCAGGCCCTGAAGGGGATCAGCATGGACGTGGAGAAAGGGGAAGTGATCGTCATCTTCGGCCCGTCCGGGTCGGGGAAGTCCACCTTCATCCGTACGCTCAACCGTTTGGAGGAACATCAGAAAGGCAAGATCATTGTTGACGGCATCGAGCTGACCAATGACATGCGTAACATCGAGAAGATCCGCATGGAGACCGGCATGGTCTTCCAGCAATTCAACCTGTTCCCGCACCTGGCCGTGATGCAAAATATCACCCTGGCCCCGATTCAGGTGCGCAAGTGGCCAAAGCAGAAGGCCGAAGAAGTGGCGATGCAGCTTCTCGAGCGGGTGGGCATCCCGGAACAGGCGCAGAAGTACCCCGGTCAGCTCTCCGGCGGCCAGCAGCAACGGGTTGCTATCGCGCGTGCGCTGGCCATGCAGCCCAAGATCATGCTCTTCGACGAGCCTACCTCCGCCCTCGACCCGGAGATGATCAAGGAAGTGCTGGACGTGATGATCGAGCTGGCGCAATCGGGCATGACCATGCTGGTGGTGACGCACGAAATGGGCTTCGCCCGCGCCGTGGCGAAACGCATGTACTTCTTCGACGATGGTCTGATCGTCGAGAGTGGTACGCCGGATGAGATTTTCAAAGAACCAAAGGAAGACCGGACGAAATTGTTCCTTTCGCAGATCTTGGAACATTAGAAGAGCCAAAAGGGCCACACGAGCAGAAGAGCCAGAGGATTGCACCTCTGGCTCTTTTGCTCACTGCTCACTGATTACTGATCACTGTTCACTGCCCACTATCCCTTCACCACCGCCACTGGCCGCAGACGGGCCACCTTGCGGGCGATGTCCGCCGCCGTGACCGTCTCGACCACTGCGTCCACGTCTTTGTAAGCGGACGGAGCCTCCTCGGCCAGTCCGGGCATGGACCCGGCGCGCACTTTGATGCCGCGTCCTTCCAGTTCCCGCCGCAGGTCGTCGCCGCGGATTTCGTGCTTGGCTTTCGAGCGTGACATGACGCGTCCCGCGCCGTGGCAGCAGGAGCCAAACGAGCGCGCCATGGACATTTCCGTGCCAGCTAAAACCCAAGAAGCCGTGCCCATGCTGCCAGGGACAAGCACCGGCTGGCCGGTAGATTGATATTCAGGCGGCAGGTCAGGAGAACCGGGGCCGAAGGCTCTTGTTGCACCTTTGCGATGTACGCAGACTTTTATGCGTTGACCATCTATCTCGTGGGTTTCGATCTTGCCCATGTTGTGGGCGATGTCGTAAACCTGGCGCAATTCCCAACCTTTCAGCTTGCCTGCGAAAATCTCCTCGAAGGCGCGCCGGGCGGAGTGGGCCAGAAGCTGCCGGTTGGCAAAGGCGAAGTTGGCCGCCGCGCGCATCGCGCCGAGATAAGCCTGTCCTTCCGGCGAATCCATCGGCGCACAGACCAGTTCTCGGTCGGGCAGCTCGATGCCGTAACGCTGCACGGCGGACTGGAACGACTGGACGTAATCGGTGCAGACCTGGTGGCCGAGTCCGCGCGAGCCGCAGTGGATCTGTACTGCCAGACAGCCTGTGCGCAGCCCGAAAACGGCGGCAGTTTCCGAGTCGAAGATGGACTCGACCACGTCCACCTCGACGAAATGATTCCCCGCGCCCACCGAGCCGATTTGCTGGCGACCGCGCTGCTTGGCCCGGTCGCTGACTTTTGCCGGATATGCTCCTTCGAGACAGCCGCCTTCCTCCGTGCGCGCCAGATCCTGTTCGCTGGCGTAGCCGTTCTTGAGCGCCCAGCGCGAACCTTCGCGCAGCACGCGTTCCAACTCCGGCACGTTGACCCGCACCACGCCCTTCACGCCCACACCCGATGGGCAATATTTATTCAGTAGTGTGGCAAGCGCATCCAGGTGGGGCAGGGCAGCTTCGAGTTCGATAGACGAGGCTAGCAGGCGAATCCCACAGTTCACATCATACCCAATTCCGCCAGGCGAAATCACGCCCCGCGGGAACTCGGTAGCCGCTACAGCGCCGATGGGGAAGCCGTAACCTTGGTGCATGTCGGGCATGATGACTACGTTGCCAACCAGCCCCGGCAGTGTCGCCGCGTTGACCGCCTGCTCCAGTGACTTGTCGTCCATGATCTGTTCGAGCAACCTTTGCGTGGCGAAGATGCGCACTGGCACGCGCATATCCGCGCGGAATGACTGCGGGATTTCCCACTCGTGGTCGGAAATCTTGGTTAAATTCTGGATGCCGATCATTTTTCCTCCGGGAAAGGAGAACAGAGGGTAGAGAGTAGAGAGTAGAGAGCAGTACTGTTCTCTAATCTCCGTTCTCTACTTTCTACACATCAAACACAATCTCGACCTCATAGCCTCGCGCCGTTGGCCGGACTTGCAGGTTGTGGTACGTCACCGCTTTTATCGCTTTGGTCAGCGATAAGATGGGAGCACCAGACATTTCGACTTTCAACTTCGTACCTTCGACTTGCACGTCGAACTCATCGAATATCACGCCTTCCTGTTCGAGGGCATAAACCAGTTCCGAGAGAAAGGCGACCAGCAGACTCTCTGCATCTTGCGCCTGAGTCTCGAACGTGCGCTTCACTTTCGGACCCTCGGCTTGATTCGCGCCGGAAAGCGCGTACATGCCCCGCGCCGCTTCCGCGAACAACCCTTCCAGGTTATCAGCCCAGACGCGTAATGCCCAATCTGCCGTATGGACTATTTCCTCGAATCCCATCTCGAACTCCCGTCACTCGTCACTCGTCACTTGTCACTCATCCTTATTCCTGAACCTCACTGGTTCAAAGAGCTGCGGCGCTTCGACGTAAATACCGCGCCCGCTTACAGCAACTGTCCCATCTTGCAGTAAAATTTCACCAGCGGCGAAAACCTTGCGTCCCTCCTGCCCGGAGAGACGGGCCTCCAGCTTGAGCGGTTGCCCCAAAGGCACCGGGCGGCGATAGTTGAGTTCCAGGTTGACCACAGCGACGTTAAATCCAGCGCGCCAGACGGCCGCGCCCATCGCCTCGTCCAGGATAGCCGCGGACGCCCCGCCGTGGGCATATCCGGGCGGGCCTTGCTGGGCTTCATTCAGCGTGAATTCAGAGAGGATCGTTCCATTGTCGTCCGTGTACCAGGTGAGACCGATGCTATGCGGATTGTCCGATCCGCATACGAAGCAAGGGCCATGTTCGGGCAATTGTTTCATACACACTCCTCAAGTGTATTGTAATCGGTTTGAAGCTAATCTGCGGAAGGGATAATCGTGGCGCGGTCGGCGCGGGTGAAAAAGGCGCGGTACGCGGCGGTTTCGTCCAGTAAACCTTTGAGGGCTATGAAAAGCTCCTGTTGAAGGTAAGGGTTGAGCGTAGCATTCGTTGTCGCCGGACTTGTTTGTGCTGTGAAATGCAACTGCTGCCCTTCGATGCGCAGATCGAAATGCCCTCCCGCCGCCAGCCACTCCAACCCCAGCCGGACGGTCGCCTCGCGCTGGGCGGTGGCGGCCGCCAGTTCGGGGAGTGTGACGTTTCCACCGCGTTGGCTAACCGCATACTTGACCAATCCTGCCAGGCGCTCGAGAAACGTTTTTGGCTCGTCTGTGCCAGGATTGATGGCAAAGAGATAGATTTTCTCTGGCTTTACTTTTTCGAGCGCCCAACGCAGCTCGGCGCTGCCGGGAGGCGTCGTCCAGATGGCTAAGGCTTTTGCAGGCTCCAGGCCATTTCGGTCTGTCCCGCCGACGGCCTTTTTATCCTCGCCTTCAGCCCAGATGATGGTAGCTGTTCCAGCTACCATATTGGTTGCAGGTTGCAGGTTCAAAGCTTTGCCCTGAGGCTTAGCCCGAAGGGTTGAAATTATGTTACGAGGGTCTTCTGCGTTTCGATGGTCAACGATCTCGATTTTGGGTTTTGTGATCCGAACCGGCTTCTCTTCGATCAAACGTAGGTCAACAAATTCCAGCGTGACATCGCGCACGCCGCGGAAATCGCTGGCGCGCAGCGAATAAGTCAGGTCGAATCGGCTGCCTGTTTCCGACAGTGATGCAGGCAGTTCTTCCTCACCGCCATTCCACCACAAGACGGTCTGGGTCACCCCATGCTCGTCCTCGACGGCAAGCTTCAGATGTTCTTTGTTCCTGCCGATCTCTGCGACGCTCCGCAGTGTGAGATTATGCGTAGCCAGGATCAGCTTCTCGTTGCCGGGGCCGAAGGGCGCAAGCTGTTCGATGGATTCGGACAGGGCGAGATCCAGTTCTTTCAGCTCGAACCAGCCGGCGATTTCCAGCGCAGGCTCGATCTCGGCCTCGCCGATCATACCCGCGACGGTTTTGGCAACTGCCTTACGGAAGGCGGGCAGCTTTTCGGCCTCCAGCGAGAGACCGGCAGCCATCGGATGCCCGCCGTAGTTGAGCAGCATATCCTGCTGTACGGCGATGGCGGCGGTAATGTTGACGCCTTCGATCGAGCGGGCGGAGCCGCGCGCTGGTTCGTCCGCCGGGGCCGAGAACAGGATCACGGGGCGGTGGTAGTGCTCCACCAGGTGACTGGCAGCGATGCCAATCACACCGCCTGGCCAGTTTGGGTGAGCGAGAACGATGATCGGCTGGGCAAGAAGCGCCGGATCGGCGCGCAATTGCGCTTCCGCTGCCCGCGTGACCTGGCGCGTCAGCAGTTGGCGTTGAGCATTCAGCCCCTCCAGTTGGGTTGCCAGCAGGCGGGCGCGGACAGGATTGCGGGTGGTGAGCAGCTCGACAGCCGGGTTGGCGTCGCTGAGGCGGCCCAGGGCATTGAGACGCGGCGCGAGCGCGAATCCGATGTGTTCCTCCGTCAGGTTTGAAGGTTGCAGGTTGGCAAGTTCCATCATGACTTGCAGGCCGAGGCGTTGTGTGTTGCGCAACGCGTAGAGACCTTTCTGCAACAAATAGCGGCAATCACCTTTGAGCAAAGCGAGGTCGGCCACCAAACCCAATGCCACTAAATCAAGTAATGAGTGGGAGTCTCCCATTCCAGGCTCACTACTCACTACTCCCGACTCTCTACTCTCTAATAACGCTTCCGCCAGTTCGTACGCCACCCCCGCGCCGGATAGCGTGGAGAGCGGATGGCCTTCCGGCAGCATTTTCGGGTTGACTACAGCCGCCGCCCGCGGAAGCGTCTCCGGCAGGTCGTGATGGTCGCTGATGACCACGTCCACGCCGCGCGCCCGGGCGAAATCTACGGCCGCGTGGGCGGTGATGCCGGTGTCGCAGGTCAGGATGAGTTTCGCGCCATGCTCGATGATTTCCGTGAGGAAGGGGATGTTGACGCCGTGATTTTCCCTGGCGCGCACCGGGATGTGGTAAATCACATTTGCCCCGAGACTTTGTAGCGTGGAGACGAGGATGGTCGTGGATGTCTGGCCGTCCACGTCGAAGTCGCCCCACACGCAGATCGGCTCGCGGGCGCGGATGGCAGCCTGCACGCGGTCAGCGGCGGCGGAAAGGCCGGGGAGTTCGGTGGCAGGCGTCGGGTTGTAATGATCCGGGGAGAGAAAGGCGCGGGCAGCCGGCGCGGTCGTGATCCCGCGTCGAATCAATGTTTGAGCGACAAGGGGATGCAGGTCGGGCAGGGGAGCCGGGGTGCAAGGGGGCAGGGGAGCAGGTTCTATCCAGCGCATCAAAATTCGATCTCTTGAATTTGCTCGAAGTTGACTTCGATGCTTTCCAGTTCGGTCTCTTCACCCATTTCTTCGAGGATGCCAGCTTCGGCGCCGCGCTCGCAGTACGAGCGGTAGGGACAGTACGCGCACTTCTCTTCGTCGGCGGTGAGGGGAAAGTTGCGCCTGGCGGCGATCTCGGCGATCAGCCCCGTCAGCGTGTCCCAGTCACGTTTATACTGGGCGGCGGTGTAGGGGAAGCGGGCAGGCTCGGCCGGGAAATCGGCGTACCAGTAAATCATCTCGATCTGTTCGGGCTGGAAGCGCGTTTGTTTATTCAAATGCGCGCCGGCCTGGATAAGCAGGGCGCGATAAACGCGAGTTTGCAGCCGGGCAGCCATCCATTCATCGCGCGGACGCTTGCGGTAGGTTTTCCAATCGTAGATGAACGCCTTTTTGTCAGACTGTACGGCGATCAAATCATATTTAGCCAGCAGGCGGTGCTCGCCAAGCGGGGCGGAGAGGGTCAACTCGGGGTATAGACCTCCGAGGTCTTTAAGACCTCGGAGGTCTGAGGCGAGGTAGTTATCCCACCAGCGGTTGAGATCGGGTGTATTTGCCAGGCGAGCCAGTTTCTCGGCCGGTAATCCGATCAGGTGCTGCTGCGCCAGCCGGTGAAAGAGAAGGCCTTCCTGCTGGCGGCGTTCGTTTTCGAGGGCCGGCTCGGTTTCGACTGCTGGCCAGGCCAGTTGCTCGATGTAGCGCAACTGGAAGCGGCGCGGGCAGTCGGCGTAATCCTGCAGGGAGGACTGGCTGAAGGTGAAGGGGCTTTCGATTTGCGATTTCAGATTGACGATTGTTGATTGCATGGCTACTTCCTCACCTGTTCCCGCACCCACGCCAGCGCATCGCCGGGGGTGCCAATCCGCAATCCGGATTTTTCAGCTACTTTTGGATCAGTTAGGAAGTGTTTGCGGTTGAGTGTGACCAGATAATCCGAGCCTGCCTTGACAGCCGCCGCCAGGATTGGCGCGTCAGTTGGATCGGCAATGATGGAGAGATACTTTGCGACTTCACTTGGAGCGGGGATACGGACGATCCTTGGCTTTGCCATGCGCAGGAGATCACGGTAGTAGGGCAGGGAGCGGGGAGATTTCAGCGCCAGGGCGCGTTCACTTTCGATGATGACTTGCTCGCTGATGGTGATGGAGATCTTTTCCGCCACGGCAAGCATGAAGAGGGCGTTCGCGGCCCCTGATGTGGAAATTGCACCTGCCACCACGACACTGCTGTCAAGAAACAAGTTATTCTTTGACATAGTGTTCATGGTAGAAACGTTCTCGTTCCTCGTCCAGCGCGGTCAGTAAATCGTCTAGCGTAACACCATCTTCTTCCAGCGTTTTCGTGATACGGTCGGACAGTTGTTTTGCCTGGACGACTTTGGGCGAAAATAGAAAATCACCATCGCCAAGATCAACGATGCTGAACAAATCCCCCTCATTGACCCCGTACTTACGCCGCAATTCTGCTGGCAGCGTAAAAGTCCCCTTGCTGCGCACCTGGATGTTTGTAACCATAACATACCTCCGAATGGCGGAATTTCGGAATTTCTGCCGTCATTATATCACATTCCCGCGCAGACCATTTCTTCATAAAAAATGCCCGCCATGTTGGATTTGGCGGGCATTTTTTCGGTTGTTTGGTTGTTATCTAAGGCACGGCGACTTCAAAATCGAATTGCTGGCCGGCCACGTACCCGTTGGTGTAACGGACCCCCGCTACCACCGACACAGGCGCCACGCCGCCGGGCATTTCAGCTGTGGAACTCTTGGCTGTAAAGGTCACTTCGAGCGTGGCCGATGTGCCGCCAGCGGCGTGGTCACCACCCTGGGCGATGACTCCCTTGCCGGGGAATTGCAGGTCGGGCAGCGCCATTGCCCAAATGAATGGCTGTTTGCTGTCCACCTCAATGACCACGGTATATGATTCCCCTACCGGCATTACGCTCGGCAAATCGCTTACCAGCTTAAATTTCGGAGTGGGGACAGTTGCTGCTGAAAGCGAAGCAGCGAAGACGATCGAAAGCGCGATCAAAAGGGTGGTTTGGGTTAGTTTTTTCACGGGCATCTCCTGGAAGATTTTCTTATAGACACAGTATATCGAAGATTAGCGCTGTGGATTTAACAGATTTGCAAATTACTCGTTACTTGTCTTCTACAATCGCCTTCCCGCTATACTTCAACGCCACGTGCGCCGCCGCCAGGCGCGCAATCGGCACACGGAAGGGCGAGCAGCTCACGTAGTTGTTGCCGATGATGTGGCACCACTCGATGGACTCGGGGTCGCCGCCGTGCTCGCCGCAGATGCCCACTTCCAACTCGGGGCGGGTCTTGCGTCCCTCGGTGATGGCCCACTCCATCAGCTTGCCCACACCGTCGCGGTCAAGCGTCTGGAAGGGGTTCTTGGGCAGGATTTTCTGCTCCACGTAAGTGACCAGGAAGTTGCGCTCGGCGTCGTCGCGCGAGTAGCCGAAGGTCATCTGGGTCAGGTCGTTGGTGCCGAAGGAGAAGAACTCGGCCAATTTGGCGATCTCGGCTGCCGTCACCGCGGCGCGCGGGATTTCGATCATCGTGCCAAACTTGTAGTCCAGTTTTTTGATGCCCTTCTCTTTCAACACCGCCGCGGCAATGCGCACCAGGCGCGGCTGGATCCACTCCAGCTCCTTGACCGTGCCGGTCAGCGGGATCATGACCTCGGGCCTGACCACGATCTTGCGCAGGGTGCAATCCGCAGCCGCCTCGAAGATGGCGCGCACCTGCATCTCGACGATCTCAGGCATGGCGATACTCAGACGAACGCCGCGCAGGCCCATCATCGGGTTGGATTCGTGCATGGATCTGATAGCGGTCAGCAAGTCTTCTTTTTCCTTAAGACCTTCGGTCTCACCCTTGACTCGCAAGGTCACGACTTCCTCGAAGAGTTTCTCTTCGTCGGGCATGAACTCGTGCAGCGGCGGATCAATCAAGCGGATGATGACCGGGTAGCCTTCCATGGCTTCGAACAGGCCGTCGAAGTCCTTGCGCTGGTAGGGCAACAGTTCATTCAGCGCCTCGGTGCGCTCTTCGCTGGTCTTGGCCAGGATCATGCGCTGGACGATGGGCAGGCGCTCGGTCTCGAAGAACATGTGCTCGGTGCGGCACAGGCCGATGCCGACTGCGCCATATGAGCGTGCGCGGCGGGCGTCCTTCGGGTAATCCGCGTTGGCCCAAACTTGCAGGCCGCGCGTCGGCCACTTCGGAGGGGCATTCCGCATCCCATCGCGAGCGCAGATTTCATCCGCCCAGTTGAGAATGGTCAGCAGTTCCGACTGCTCCTCGATCTTGGGTTCGATGGTTTTGATCTGGCCAATGAAAACTTCACCGGTTGTGCCGTCCACGGAAATCCATTCGCCTTCTTTGACGGCCTTGCCGTTCACTTCCATCACCCGTTTCTCGAGGTCAATCGTGATGCTCGAAGCGCCAACCACACACGGGATGCCGAACTGGCGGGCGACGACTGCCGCGTGGGAAGTCGCGCCGCCCTCGCTGGTCAGCACGCCTTTCGAGGCGATCATGCCATGCACGTCATCTGGCTTGGTGAACGGGCGCACCATGATGACTGCCTGCTTCTTTTCCTTGGCCATCTTCTCGGCGGTATTGGCATCGAAGTAGGCCTGTCCGACGGCCGCGCCGGGTGAGGCGTTCACACCCCTGGCGAAAAAGGCGCCGGCCTTCTCAGCCGCTTTCTTGGCCTTTTCGTCGAACTGCGGGTGCAGCAGGGTATCTACATTGTCAGGCGTCACGCGCAAGACGGCCTCTTCCTTGCTGATCAGGCCCTCGTTAACCATATCCACGGCGATCTTGACGGCTGCCTTGGCGGTGCGCTTGCCGTTGCGGGTCTGGAGCATCCACAGCTTGCCGCGCTCGATGGTGAACTCGACATCCTGCATTTCCTTGTAATGCTGCTCCAGCTTGTCGGTGATGTCCATGAACTGGTAATAGACCTCAGGCATCTTCTTGACCATGTTCTCGATCGGGTTGGCGTTGCGGATGCCGGCCACCACATCCTCGCCCTGGGCATTCAGCAAGTAATCGCCCATCATCTTCTTATCGCCGGTGGAGGGGTTGCGGGTGAAGGCCACGCCGGTGCCCGAGTCGTCGCCCATGTTGCCGAAGACCATGGTCACGATGTTGACCGCAGTGCCCAGGTCATCCGGGATGTTGGTGGCGCGCCGGTAATCAATGGCGCGCTTGCCATTCCAGGATTTGAACACGGCCTCGGTCGCCAGTTCCAGTTGTTTCAGCGGATCTTGCGGAAAATCGAAGCCTTTTTCCTTCTTGACGACTGCCTTGAAAGTCTCGACCATCGCCTTCCAGTCCTCAGCCGTCATCTCGGTATCGAGCTTGTAGCCATTCTTTTCTTTGTATTCCTTCAGCGGCTCCTCGAAAGCTTCATCGGCGATGCCAAGCACCACCGTGCCGAACATCTCAATCAGGCGGCGGTACGAATCGTAGACGAAGCGCGGGTTACCGGTCAGCTCGATCATGCCCTCGGCAGTCTTGTCGGTCAGGCTGATGTTCAGGACGGTGTCCATCATGCCGGGCATGGAGAATTTGGCGCCTGAGCGGCAGGAGACGAGCAATGGATTGGCCGGATCGCCAAACTTTTTTCCGGTGCGCTTCTCGACCTCTTGCAGGGCCGCCAGTTCCTGAGCCCACATCCCTTCTGGGAATTTACCCGACGCTGAAAACTGGTTGCACGCTTCGGTGGTGACGGTGAAGCCTGGGGGAACCGGTACGCCGGCGCGGGTCATGTCTGCCAGGCCGGCGCCTTTACCGCCCAGCAGGGCGCGCACGCCGTCCCACGAGCCAGCGTACGATTCCGCCTCAGCGGCCTCGTCGAAAAGATAAACCCATTTCTTTGCCATTTTATGGCCTCCTCAGATGAAAAAATGATAGCTGGAGATATAAAGCCTCGAGACGCCAAAGCGCAAGTTTACCACAAAGCCACAGCCTCAATGCTCCCATATTTAATGACAAAGCGTAGGGCGGATTGCCAATCCGCCCCACAATCATTTGTAAAGCGTTTGAAAAGTCCGGCGAACCGCATATAAAGGATAATATAGGCACACCTTGTTGGAGAATAGAATGCCGGTAAAAGTGCTTGCAATTGACGACGACCCCGCCATGACCGAATTGCTTATTCTGTTATTGAGGACGCGCGGCTTTGAAGTGTTCACGGCCAACTCTGGCGAAGAGGGCATCAAGAAGGTACGCGAACTGAATCCCGATGTATTGATCCTCGATCTGATGATGTCCGGCGTGGACGGCTGGGAAGTGTGCAGTAAGGTGCGCAAATTCAGCACGACGCCGATCCTGATCCTATCGGCTCTAGATACTCCTGGCATGGTGGCCAGCGCCCTCGACGCCGGCGCGGACGATTACCTGATCAAGCCTATCCCCAGCAGTGTGCTGATCGCGCACCTGCACAACCTGGCGCGGCGTGCCAGGATGATGAAGCCCAGGCAAGAGATCATCACCAAGCCGCTGGCAATCTATTAGTGCCTATCTGACGAACCCCCGGAACGCGGACTTTAGTCCGCAATGTAAGGCAGACTGAAGTCTGCATTCCGTTATTTGGATAGGCTTTTAAACCCCCGGAACGCGGACTTTAGTCCGCAATGTAAGGCAGACTGAAGTCTGCATTCCGTTATTTGGATAGGCTTTTAAACCCCCGGAACGCGGACTTTAGTCCGCAATGCAAGGCAGACTGAAGTCTGCATTCCGTTATTCGTATAGGCTCTCAGTGGAATTCGACGAGGTCCGCAATGCAAACCTGTTCCAAATGTAATGCCTCATCACAGGATACTGCATCCTATTGTATCCATTGTGCTGCCGATCTGAGGAAATATTCGGCGACGGCTGTCGCGCTGGCGCGCTTCCGCGCCAACCCGCGCGTCAAAGCGGTACGGGTGACGGTGGCAGGCGATGCCTGCCCGGTCTGCTACGAAGCGCTGAAGACCTATCCGAAAGATAAAACGCCGCGCTTGCCGCTCGAAGGTTGCTCCCACGAACACGGCTGCCGCTGCTTTTACGAGCCGGTGCTATCCGAGGCAGCGATCATCAGTAAAGTCGAGAAGTGACTCAGACCTTCCAATTGACCTGGACTCTCTGTTTGCTCCCCAGGCGTGACAGGTAGAATACGAAGCCATTATCGCGGCCGAATTCGTAAATTCGGCGGGTAATGTCTACGTCGGATTTGCAGTATTCGGCCACCTTGTCCAACAATCCCTGGCGGAACCAAGCCACGCTCTGCACCCCGTCGGCTGTTTTGTGGGCCCCGAGCGTGGCGCTGGCGACCGAATCCAGGCTGACGCGGAAGCCGAGGGCACGGTGGAGGCTTTCCAACAAGTCGAGGGTGGGAAGGTAAGCCAAACGTTCGTTGGGGGCATAAGGTTTCAACACCTCGTAATCGAAGCTTTTGAGATTGAAGCCGACCACGCGGTCAGCCGACTTGAGTTCGGCAATCAAGGCCGGCGCGTCGCTTTCCCAGTAAACGGCAAAGTCGCCGCGCTGCGTGGAATAGGTCACGCCGCAAGCCAGGCGCATAAGGGCGATGTTGTTGCGCCCGCCCACGTCTTCGAAAAGCTTTTGTGTTTCGAGATCGAAGAAGACAATGTTGTTCATGGCGGCTCCTTCACTGTCTTGCCACATAAAACGTGAAACGTAAAACGTAAAAAGTAAGGCACGACGAATTACGTTTTACGCATTACGTTTTACTTATTTCCTCTTCCAAATGCTTCCTTGCCAACTCCATCGCCTGCTCCCGCGTGGACACCTCCCCCAACGCCTGCGCCTCGCGGATGGCCTCCAGGAGTAAACCGATCAGAGCTCCAGGTTGGAGGTCCAGTTCCTGCATCAAGTCATTGCCATTCAACAACGGCTGTGGGGCGATGCTCTCTGCACGCTTCTCCCACCAGTTTTCCATGAAAAGCCGCACCACATCCAGTCCGGCGGCCCACATATCCTGGGGCAGGGTATGCTCGTAAGTGGCGCGCAGGTCGGCCAGCGCCAACAGGCACACGTCCACGCCAGCCGCGCCGGTATCGCGGAAAAAGCGATAAATGGCGCGGCGTGAGGGATTTTTCTGCTCTTTGACCAGCCGGTTGGTGTGGTAAAGGATGCGCATGTGATTGCGGACGATGGTTTTTAGGCGGGCCATCTCGTCGCTGGAAAGCTGGAGGGCGCGCCCGCGCGCGGCTGCCATCTCTGCGCCTTCCTCGTCGTGGCCCCAGAAGCGCAGGCGGCCATTTTCATCCGCAGCCTTCGTCAGCGGCTTGGCAACATCGTGATACAGCGCGGCAAGGAAGAGCAGTCCGCGCAGCGAGCGGTTTATGTTGAGTGGGGAGGCGAAATGTTCCGCGATCTGTTGGCGGTAATGCCCGAGGCGCATCACCATCAGACCATTGAACAGGTCGGAGGCTGTATCCGGGTTGTAATCAGGCGCCAGCGCGGCCAGGATCATTTCGAGGTAAGTTAAGGTACCCAGGGTGTGTATCCATACGTCACTGACATGCGGCGAGGGTTGCGCGACACCTTTCAGCGATGTCAGCTCAGGCAGGACAGGCGCCAATGCGCCCAGCATATCCAGCGCTCGCAGCGAGGTGGCCGGCCGCGGCCCTTCGAGGATGCGGAAGAGTTCATCCCGCTGGCGTTCAGCGGAGACGTTCGGCAATAACTTCACGGCTTGCTTCATGGCTTGACGGGCCTCAGGCAGGATGTTAAAACCGAATGCGGCCGCCAGGCGGATGGCGCGCAAGATGCGCAGCGGATCATCGTTAAAGGCGGAAGGTGAGCACTGGCGCAGGCGTTTCTCGCGCAAATCCAGCGCGCCGCCGAGCGGGTCGTAGAGCGCCAGGGTGCGCACGTCCACGGCCATGGCGTTCAAGGTGAAGTCGCGGCCGAGCAGGTCGGCTTCTAAGCTTTGCCCTGCGAAGTCCCCGGAGGGGGAACCTGTCGAAGGGTCCGGGCCGCGGAAGGCGGCGAAGTCCATCACGGTGCGCGTCCCATCCTCGGCTGTGACGATGACGCGGCCGGTATCGCGTTCCGGGTCGAGGGGGTAGAAGTCCGCTTTCGTGATAGTCCCGGTTCCAGCACGGGACAGGGCATCGGCGACGCGGCGGGCTGTCTTGATGGCATCCCTGCTCAGGGCGAAGTCGAGGTCATGGGTGGCGCGACCCAGCAACAGGTCCCGCACCGCACCGCCGACCAGGTAAACGGTTTTGTCGTCCGGCAGGGCGGCGCGGACGGAGTCGAGCAGGGGAGGAAAGTTCAATGGGATGGTAGTCGGCATAAAAATGATTTCGGGCGACTCTTTGTAGCGGGAACCCTGGGCGGCGCGGCAGGCCTGTTCGGGCGTCCCGCCCTGGGCGATGACCTGTCCATGCAGGCGGGCCACCCAGCGGCCTGCGTAGGGGGAAGGGGGGGGTGCTTGACCGTTGGAAGGCATGGGCGTGGAGGGAGGAGCGTGGAGCGTGATGCGTGATAAGTGATGAGTGAAACGTAACTCGTAACTCGTAACTCGATATCACTCTCGCGGTTGGTATTTGTTTGTGTCAACGACGCCGACGAAGGGCAGGTTGCGGTAGTACTCGTCGAGGTCCAGGCCGTAACCGAAGACGAATTTATTGGGGATGATAAAGCCGCAATAGTGGATGGGTACGTCAACCTCGCGGCGTTCTTTCTTGTCGAGCAGGGTGCAAACGCGCAGAGTTTTCGGCTGGCGCGTCGTCAGGAAGTCGAGCACGTAGGAGAGGGTGTGGCCGCTGTCAATGATGTCTTCTACGAGCAGCACGTTTTTATCGTGGATATTGGTCTGCAGGTCGAGGGTCAGGCGCACGTCGCCCTCGGATTGGCGCGCGCCGGAGCCGTAGGAGGCTATCGCCATGAAGTCAATCTGGTGAGGGACGCTGATCTGGCGCATCAGATCCACCAAAAAGATCATGCCGCCGCGCAGGATGCAGATCAGGAGCAGATCCTGGCCGGCGTAATCGCGGCTGATCTGCGCGCCCAACTCGGCGACGCGTTTTTGGAGGGTCTTTTCGTCAATGAGGATTTCGGCGAGATATTCTTTATAGTTTAGCATATTGTCTCCAGGAGAGTTGAATTCCTAAGGCTCGACGGCTTGTAACATTTTCATAACATCTGGTGTTTTTACCAGACTACGCCTCACGAAATCACCAGAATATTTTTCCTCACCAAATTTCAAAACCATTGTTTGATCAATATACTCAAATATCGCGGCATAATCCTGGCGAAAACGGGGATCATCTTCCAGGCTGGACATATAGGTCCAATTTCCATGAATGTGAATAAAATCGGGTTTGGTCACATCGAATACGTAATTATAGAATTCTACCTGATCGCGGCCTAAAGTACGAGCAATAGTGGAATCAACCAATCCACCGAGATCATAAATTCGGATATCGGGATAATAATACAATGCTCCCCCCACGTCTGGTAAAAGTACCGATGGATGATTTAGTTTCAGTATCGCGGAGTATCTAGTAAAACGATAAAAACTGGCCCGGACGCCATAAAAGGAAACTGTTGGGTTTTTAGCAAATTCCTCCAGGCGAGGAGCATAAGAGACAAAATACATTGCTGCCAACCAACACAGTAATAAGATACCGGCAGCCACACTGGGATTATTTTTCTTTAACAGACAAAATATATCTGCGATCATCAAAGTGATGAACACATACAAGAAAGGAAATAAAGGGCTGGCAAAACGATATTCTCCCATCCAATCAGTCGGTAAAAACAGATAACTGCCAAATGAAATTATGAGGAAAACCCCGATAACTAAATAACGCTGGTCAATCCTGCGTTTCCAAAATAGCATGACCAACAAAACCAATAGTACAGCAATCGTCGCGGCGGCAAGATATTTCGGTCCGAACAAACCGAGTAATATGCTCTTAAAGCGCCCCCACAGCGTCAAAAGCCAGTATTTACTTAGAAGTTTCCCCTCTGCCTTCATGATGTAAGTATTGGGTACCAGTTCGCCATAATACATCAGACGAAACACAAAATAGGAGCCCCAGGCAGCTATCGAGGGAAGTAGAGTCTGTTTGAAATACTTTGGGTGCAATATTGCATAAAGGGGAATATAGAGAACCCCATCCGGGCGCGTGATCGCCGTCAGGCCAGACACTATTCCCGCAAGGATGGCAAGCGCCGAGGTGGGAGATAATAAGCAGATATAAAACAAAACGACAATCAGCAATATCAACAATGGATTCTCTAATCCCGATACAGACCAGATCACAAAAGCCGGTTGAGCGATTAACCCGACCAGCGCTACCAGGGCCAAGAACTTCGAATCCGTCAAACGGAGGAATGCAAGATAAAGCACGACAATTGATATGGCGGTGAGAACGACTGACAATGGTTTAACAATTCCAGCAATATCGAGACCGGTGCGAGAAAAAATCGACAAGAGAAATACCCACGCCGGATTTGAAAAACCTTCCACGGGCGGAAAACCTGGCTGAGATACCAGACCATAACCAAGGGCCAAATTCCGTGCATATGAAAAAGAAATGCCGGCATCGTCTATCAACCAACCGCGTAAGCGGGATGCGAGAAATAAATAGATGGCAATGAGAATTGTGATCCCGACAAGCGCCAGCCCATTTTTCCGTAGAAACAGCAGCACGAATTTCACTCCTAACCAGTTGCAAAATTTATTCGCACGAGATTTCATTCCATCCATTCGCACGGAAACTCACTCCCTGACGCGGCACCTCGTGATGCGCGCGGCACCTTGCTTCATACATCTCCGCCGCGCCGACGATCACCACCGGGTCGTCGTAGCGCGCCGGCTTCCCGTTGACCAGGCGCTGCGTGCGGCTGGCTGGTTCGCCGCATACCATGCAGATGGCCTGCAATTTGTCCACGCGCTCGGCTTTGGCCATCAGTACCGGCATGGGGCCAAAGGGTTCGCCGCGGAAGTCGGTGTCCAGGCCAGCCACAATGACGCGGATGCCGCGCCTGGCCAATTCATCTACAACAGCGATGATCTTGTCGTCGAAGAACTGGGCCTCGTCAATCGCGACCACCGTCGTATCCTTCTCCAAACGGTCGTATAGGTCTGCAGCGTGCTCGATTGGGATGGCGTCGAAGTCCGTACCGGCATGGGAGGTAACTTTTTCCACTGCGTAACGCACGTCCATGGCCGGTTTGAAAACCTGTACCTTTTGACGGGCAATGGCAGCGCGGCGCAGACGGCGGATAAGTTCATCCGTCTTGCCGCTGAACATGGAACCTGTGATGACTTCGACCGATCCATTGATGTGGGGCGACATAGAACCTCGCTTGGACCTATCCCCCCTGCCCCCCTTCCCTACAAGGGAAGGGGGAACGGGGGTTGGGTCAGAAAAATAACAAGACAGGCAGATGCTTGGGCATCTGCCTGTTAAGTTTACCTGATATTCGCCGGGAGGCAAGTCCTAGGCTGTAGGAGTTTCTTCCGCGGCGGGGAGCTTATAGCCCAGGGCGCGCAGCTTCTTCTTCATGTCAATCAAGGATTTGCGCCCAAAGCCGGCTATCGCCAGAACGACTTCCTCGCCCTCGGCCAGTTTATCCAGGAACTGGCCCACCTGGCTGATCCCTGCTTTGGACAGCGCCTCGGTGGCGCGCGTGCCTAACTCCAACTCGGCAATGGCACGCTTGGGGGAGAGGCGCGTTTCCTGACGAGCTTGCTGTTCTGCGACGTATGCCTTGCGGACTTCCAGCTTCTTGTAGAAGCGGTCCACCTGTCCTTCGATGTCCACGATGCGCTGCGACTCGCCGCTGAAGAAAGGGTGACAATTCGAGCAGATTTCAACGCGGATCTCTTTTTTGGTCGAACCGGTCGTCCAGGTGGCGCCACAGGATGCGCAAGTCACTTTGGCATCCGGATAGTAAGTTGGATGGATACCTTGTTTCATTCTCGTTTCCTTTCGCCAGTTACTTGGCTTCGACCGGCATGACGTTGACGCGCTTGCGTCCGTGGACAACGTCAATCATGACCACGCCATCAATCGTGGCGAACAGGGTGTCGTCCTTGCCCACGTCCACGTTGAGGCCCGGCTTTAGGCGCGTGCCGCGCTGGCGCACCAGGATGTTGCCGGAAAGAACGGCCTCACCGGCATATTTCTTCACGCCCAGACGTTGGGCGTTGCTGTCACGACCGTTGCGGCTGGAGCCGCCGCCTTTTTTATGAGCCATAATATCCTCGCTTTACCTTTATGGTAGCGCAGTCGGCTACCATTACTTCTTTTCAGTCTTCCTGGTTTTGGAAGCTGTGGTGGTTTTGGTTGTCTTTGTCGCCTTCTTTGCTGCCGGAGTCTTGGCCGCCTTGGTCGCCTTTTTCTCCGCAGCCGCCTTGCTGGTCTTAGCGGGCTTGGTTGCCTTCTTCTCCGCAGTCGCCTTGCTGGTCTTGCCGTCTCGCACCGGCGTGCCGCCGTTGTTCGCGGCACGAACGGTGGCAGGCCTGGTTGCCTTTGTTTCCGCGGGCGCCTTTTCTTTCCTGGCAGCCGGGGTCTTGGCGGCTTTTTCCTTCGCAGGCGCTTCGACTGTTACTAATGGCTCCTCGATCAGCACAGGCTGCGTGATCTCGGCCGGCTCCTCGATCTTTGCTACTTTGATAGAGCCGATCTGCTCGACCTGCAGGCGGGTGTAATTCTGCCGGTGGCCGGTTTTCACGCGGATGCGCTTCTTTGGACTGTACTTGAAGATGACGACCTTCGGCCCCTTGAAGTGCTCGGCGACCTTTGCAAAGACGTTCATGTCTTTGACCGTGGGCATCCCAACGGTGACGTTCTCCCCATCCACCAGCAGCAGAACTTTTTCTAACTTGACATCCTCTCCGGCTGGGACGGGCAGGCGGTCCACCTGGATGGCCTCGCCTTCGACGGCCCGGTACTGCTTGCCGCCGCTTTCGACAATGGCATATTTCATTTTTCCTTCACTCCTGGTCTTCGCTTCGCCGCACACGCCGCGCTTGCCATTTTACTGGTTTTCGCCGCGCTGCGGGGAAGCCGGGATACAAGCGACCGCCCCAGCGAACTGCTGCCGGGGCAGAGACGGGCGATATTATACCTGTAGGGTATGGGGCTGTCAACGGCTGGGCAGAACGAAAAACCAAATGGCGATTGACAAATCCATTCGATTCCAGTATGCTCGACGCAACGTAATCCCGTAACGCGGAATTTATTCCGCAACCAAAGGCGATATGAATATCGCGCTACATCTGACTCGAAGGAGGCTGGTATGAAGCTTGGGAACCAGGAAATCACCTGGGAGCAAGTCCGCCACATCCTTTTGTGGATTGCGCTGCCCCTGATTATTGGTGTGCTGATCGCCGCGGCTGTCCCCAAGCCGGTGATCGGCTTGATCCACTTGAACGATGCCATCTACTCTTACAGCGCCCAGGATATGATCGCCCAGATCAATTACGCCCGCGAGCATCCCGAGGTCCGCGCTGTCGTATTGGTCATGGACAGCCCGGGCGGCACCGTCGCGGACACCGAGGCCGTCTACCTGGAACTGCTGCGCCTGCGCCAGGCCAAACCGATCGTCACCTCCGTGGGAAGCATGGCCGCCAGTGGGGCCTACTATCTCTCGGTCGGCAGCGACTACATCTTCGCCAAGCCGACCTCTGAGATCGGTAATATAGGCGTCATCGGCTATCTCCCGCCTTCCCCGATCATCTTCGAGGACATCATTTCCACCGGCCCATATAAGCTGTGGGGTTCGCCGCGCGATACTTACGTGCGCGAGATGGAGATGATCAAGCAAGGCTTCTACCAGGCAGTCCGCCTGGGGCGCGGCGGCCGGCTCGAGGTCGGGCCGGAGACCATCCTGCGGGGTCAGATCTGGCCCGGCAGCGAGGCCCTGCGTATGGGTCTGATCGACGCGCTGGGAGCGGAATCCGACGCGGTTGCCAAAGCAGCCGAGCTGGCGCGCGTCGGCCATTATCAAGCAGCCGATTTGTACGACTTGGCGGGCGTTCAAAGCTCGTCCAGCGCGTTCTTCTACCAATCTCCTGAAGGCATTACCATGCCTTATCCCAAAGAGCCGGGCCTGTACCTGCTCTATATCCCGCCGCTGCCGGTGGAAAAATAGCGGAGGCTGCCATGAATACACTCAAACGCTATCAAATCTGGATCGCCCTTGCGGTTCTCGTCCTGCCTATCCTGGCGCGCGGATTGTGGTTCTATCGAGGCATTCCCAGCCATCCGAAAATCCAAGCGCCGGATTACGCCGGTGCAAGCATCCCTCAGCCGCCCATCTCTACGGCGGTTCCTGAAACGACTTCAACCCTTTCGGGCAAAGTGGTGGTGTTGGACTACAGTCACATCAACCTCTACGATCCGAGCGATATACAGGCGTTCGTCTCAGCCCTGACCCGGCGCGGGGCGCGGGTCGAATTCGATAACGGCTATCCGTACCTGTTTGATCGGCTCAAATACGCCAGCGCGTACATTGTCATCTCGCCAACCACTACCTTCAGCGCCGATGAAGTAACCCTGGTAGGGCAATTTGCCCAGCGCGGCGGACGCCTGATCGTTTTTGCCGATCCGACGCATGGCATATACGATTCCGATTACATCAGCGGTAATATCGTAATGATATCGGACGTGAACGCGGCCAATACGCTCCTGGAGTCGTTTGGGATCACTTTTGCCAATGACTATCTATACAACCTGGTGGAGAACGAGGGTAACTTCCGCAACGTTCTGTTTACCCGGTTTGGCGAGGAAGCTCTGACGCAAGGCCTGGGCCAGGTTGCCCTGTATGGCGCACACTCGGTCAGCGCCGAGAATGGCAAAGCGCTTATCGCAGGCGACGAGAGCACCTTCTCGTCACTGACCGACTCGAGCAAAAGTCCCTTGTCAGGCTTCGGGCAGGAATTGGTCGCGGCCGCCTTGAGCGCCGACGGGAGCGCCCTGGCCATCGGTGATTCGACTTTCCTGATGCCGCCTTATAACCAAGTGGCTGACAATGGCTTGCTGGTCGGCGCGATCGCTGATTTTGCCCTCAGCGGGACGCGCACACACACCCTGGCCGATTTCCCTTATCTCTTCGCCCGCCAGGCCAATCTGCTGATCGTTGGCGACCTGCAAATGACCGCTGACTTGCTTGCCCCGGTCGCCTCTCTGCAGAGTGCTCTCCAATGGACGAATACCTCCCTCCTCGTCGCGCCCAAAACGGTCAGCGGCAGTGATACGATTGTCTTGGGCTTGCTGACCCCATCCGACGACCTGGATCGCTACACCAACACATTCGATTTGGGACTCGAAGACTCGGCCTCGATTACCATTCCTGGCTTCGGTCAGATTGGTCGCCCCGGGATCGGCTTGATGCTGTACAAACCCGGCGTGGTCAGTAATACCCTGATCCTGCTCACCGATCTGCCCGAGGATCTGCCCATGTTGATCAGCCTGCTGGCCAGCGGGGATATGTCAGCCTGCGTCATCCAGAACAACATCGGCGTGTGCAGCATCGGTTACAGCGGCAGCACCTACGATACAACCCCGCCCGGCGAGGAGCTCCAGCCCACCGAAACGTCCACGCCGAGCGGTTGACAAACCGCCCGCCTTCCGCTAATCTTGAGCCATGCTCGCTCTGACCCAGGGACAACTCGCCGTTATTGAGGCTCCCACCAATGCCAGGCTTTTCCTCTCCGGCCCGGCCGGCTGCGGCAAGACGACCGTCGGCGTGGCACGTATGCTGTACTTGCTGGCGCAAGGCATCCCCGCCGACGCGCTGCTCGTGCTCGCCCCGCAACGAACGCTGGCCGCGCCCTACGTGGACGCGTTACGTCAACCCGGCCTGGCCGCAGGCGGACAGGTCAGCGTGCTGACCGTCGGCGGGTTGGCGCGGCGGATGTGCGATCTGTTCTGGCCGCTGGCTGCCGAGACGGGCGGTTTCGCCCATCCCGACCGGCCGCCGGTCTTCCTGACCCTCGAAACGGCGCAGTACTACATGGCGCGCCTCGTCCGCCCGCTGCTCGACGAAGGCTACTTCGAGTCGGTCACCATTGACCGCAACCGCCTGTACAGCCAGATACTTGACAACTTGAACAAGTCCGCTGCGGTCGGCTTCCCGTATGCCGAGATCGGCGAGCGTCTGGATTCCGCCTGGATTGGCGACCCGGCCCAGCGGCGCGTCTATGCCGACGCCCAGGATTGCGCCAACCGTTTCCGGGAGTATTGTCTCGCGCACAATCTGCTGGATTTCTCACTGCAACTGGAAATCTTCTGGGGGCATCTCTGGCCGCACCCGGCCGTGCGCGATTACCTGACCCGCACTTGCCGCCACCTGATCTTCGACAACGTGGAAGAAGACACGCCGCGCGCCCATGACCTGCTCCGCGAGTGGCTGCCCAGCTTCGATTCCGCATTGCTGATCTACGATCAAGGCGGCGGCTACCGGCGCTTCCTCGGCGCGGATCCCGAGTCCGCCTGGGAGCTGCGGGAGTTGTGTGACGCGCAAGCGGAGTTGGCTGAGTCGTTCGTAGTATCGGAAGGGATCGCGCAGCTTTCCGATTCGCTGGCAGGTGTGATTGACCCTTCTCACTTTTTACTTCTCACTCAAGTTCAAAAGGGAGAAGAAAAAAGTGAGAAGTGGGGAGGTGTGCTTGCCTTTTCTGACGCGCGTTTTTACCCTCAAATGCTCGATTGGGTCTCGGACGAGATCGCGCGTCTGTTATCCGAAGAGCAGCTTGCCCCCTCCGAGATCGTGGTGCTGGCGCCCTATCTCTCCGATGCGCTGCGCTTTTCGCTGATGAACCGCCTGGAGGCGCGCCGCGTCCCGGTCCGTTCGCACCGCCCGTCCCGTTCGCTACGCGACGAACCCGCCGCGCAGGCCCTGCTGACCCTGGCCGCGCTGGCGCATCCGGGCTGGGAGGTCCGCCCGGGCAAATTCGACGTGGCCTATGCCTTCATGCTGGCCATCGAAGAGATGGATCTCGTCCGCGCCCAACTGCTGGCCGAGATTACCTATCGCCAGCGGGACTTTCGACTTTCGACGTTTGACGAGATCAGGTCTGAGGTCCAGGAGCGCATCACCTTCGTGTTGGGCTCTCGTTACTCGTCACTGCGTGACTGGTTGCTGGCTTACCGTGAAGGTGAGCCTTTGCCGCTGGATCATTTCATGCGTAGACTATTTGGTGAAGTGCTTTCCCAACCGGGCTTTGGCTTTCACCGCAATTTGGACGCGGCGCGTGTGGCCGCCAGCCTGGTCGAATCTGCCCAGAAGTTCCGCTGGGCGATGGAGTCTTCGCAGGAAGACTTCCGAAGTCTTCGAGACTTCGGAAGTCTGGGACAGGAATATATCAACATGCTGCAAGACGGCGTGATCGCCGCGCAGTACCTCGAAGCCTGGCGCGCCGAAGCGGTGACAACGAATGCGGTGCTGGTCGCCCCGGCGCACACTTTCCTGATGATGAACCGTCCCGCTACGGTGCAGTTCTGGCTCGATCCCGGTTCCAGCGGCTGGGCCGAGCGCCTGTTCCAGCCGTTGACCCATCCCTATGTACTCTCGCGGCACTGGGATGCTTCGGCAGGCTCAGCAGGTCGCCTGTGGAGCGACGCCGACGAAGTCGCTGCCAACCAGCAAACCCTGGCGCGCCTGGTGACCGGCCTCCTGCGCCGCTGCCGCGCCCGCGTCTACCTCGGCCTGAGCGACCTGGGCGAAAGCGGCTTCGAGCAGCGCGGCGTGCTGCTGAAGGCGTTCCAAAGGGTGCTGCAGAGGAAGGATGAAGGATGAAAGATGAAAGATGAAGGATGAAAGATGAAGGATGAAGGATGAAAGATAAAGAGTTCAACGCGAATGGCACACTAATTGCCGCCTTGCTCTTTGTCCTCCTGCTCACCGCTTGCAACCTGGATGGCGGAACGGCGACGCCTACTGTCACCGTCACCCCTGTCCCTTCATCAACAGCTACCTGGCTGGTCGGCGACCTGGGCTGGGGTGAGGTGACAGGCCACGTCAATAATGCGATCACCGGCGAGCCGATCCCTGGCGCAATCGTGACCTGCGATGGCTTTTCGTACACCTCCCCCGCGCCATGTCAGGGAACAACCACCACAGATGTCAATGGCGATTTCGTCTTCGAGAACATCTTCTTCCACGACACGGATCGGATGACCATACGGGTGGAAGCCCCCGATTTCGTCTCGCAAACTCTTACACAGGAGTTCTTCACCCAGCCTGAATTCTATGTCAACGTAACCCTGATGCCATTCGGCTTCACTCCCATGATCTGCTGCACGCCGCCAGCCTGTTCTGCCAACGAAACGTATAACTGTCCCGGCGAATGTCCCTGCGGATGTGGGACGACTTGCGCCACCAAAACGCCCACGCCGCTCTCTGGCCCGGCCATCGCCGGATGCCCGCTCTTCCCCGCCGATAACTTCTGGAACACTCCGGTGGACAGCCTCTCCATCCACCCGCGCTCGCAAGCCTGGGTTGACAGCATCGGCCGCCAGACCGGCTTCCATATGGACTTCGGCTCCGGAACCTGGGATGGCGGCCCGATCGGTATCCCCTATAACCTCATCTCCGCGGCAGGCGTGACCTGGTACACGCTCGATTTCTACTACCCGGACGAATCCGATCCCGGCCCCTATCCCATCCCGTCCAACCCGCTCATCGAATGGGGCTCCGACCATCACATTCTCATTGTGAACACGGACGATTGCGCGCTCTACGAAATCTACGACGCGAGTTTCAGCGGCGGACAATGGAGCGGCGGCTCGGGCGCCATCTGGGACTTGAACTCCAACGCCCTGCGCCCCGAAACTTGGACCTCTGCCGACGCGGCCGGTCTGCCTATCCTGCCGGGGTTGGCACGCTACGACGAAATCGCCTCGGGCGAGATCAACCACGCCCTGCGCTTTACCGCCAGCGAAACAGCGGGATACATCTGGCCCGCCCGCCACCAGACTTCTGACCCCGACCGCAGGATCCCGCCCATGGGGGCGCGCTTCCGCCTGCAAGCGGATTACGACATCTCCGGCTTCCCCCTTGAATTGCAGATTATCCTGCAAGCCATGAAAACCTACGGCATCGTCCTGGCCGACAACGGCTCGGATTGGTACGTGAGCGGCGCGCCCGACGCGCGCTGGGACAACGACATGCTCCACCTGCTCGATGTGTTGACAGGAAATGATTTCGAAGCCGTGGATACTTCGGTGTTGATGGCGGATGTGAATTCAGGAGAGGTGAGGTAAGTGCCAAGTGTCAAGTGCCAGGTTGCCCTCTCCCTTGGGAGAAGAGGTAGGGGTGAGGTCCCAACCTCGCAAGTAGCCTGCGTCATGAAGCGCGGATGATGGTGGTTCAGAAGGGATGGAACGTGCTAAAATAAACGAGAAGCTTGGAAGATTTGGAAATCGTCCGCAAGGCATTCGCGGATTTGAAAGCCGCTGGCGGAAACCGCAAAAAAAGCGGGCTGGATGAAATGGGAAGGTATTGCCGAAGATTTATAAAAGGAGACAGATATGGTTACTCAAACCTTTGAAGCAGTTTACGATGGTAAAGTTCTGCGTCCCAAAAAAAGATTGATTTTGGAGACAAACACGTCTGTGCAGGTGACGATACGTGCGGTTGAGGCGAAATCCAAGAAGAAAAAATCGGCCCTGGAAGTAATCGAGTCGCTTAAAGTGGATGCGCCGTCTGACTGGTCTGAAAAAATCGAAGAATACCTGCAAGCCGAGAAGCGGGCCCATGAACGATAAAGTCTTTCTGGACACGGCGTTTGTCCTCGCGCTTGCCTCGCCTTCTGACCAATATCACGAAAAGGCAAAGGAACTTTCACGCCAGATCAAGAAAGAAGGCGTCGTGCTCCTCACCACTCGCGCCATCTTGATTGAAATCGGGGATGCGATGGCAGGCCAACGCAGGCGCAAGGCGGGGTTTGTCGCGCTCATGCGCAAATAATCGGAAATAGAAAATGGGGATTTCATCTTTCATCCTTTCCCCTGGCCCCGCAGGGTCATTGATGGTAACTGCTTAGCCTTTGGTTCATTCTCTCGGAAGAACCCTTATTCGGGCAAGCATCTTGTTAGGTTTGTCACCCTGAGCCGTTTTGTGGCGAAGGGTCTCCTCGCCGTGCAGGGGATGCTTCGGCCACAGAACGGCCTCAGCATGACAGGCTAAACAGTTACCATTGATGACGGTTTAGTAGGCAGTATAGGGTGGGCATGTTGCTGTTGTATAATCACTTTATCAATCAGGATGTAATTGGAGCAGAACATGGCTTCCCGCAAGCAAATCAACGCTGAATTTAAGTCAAAGACTTCCGAAGTCTCCAAGACTTCGGAAGTTGGATGCCACTGGTCACTGATTACTGATTACTGATTACTGATTACTGATTACTGATCACTGATGACTGAAAACTGATGACTGCCTTCACCCCTCGCCCCTCCCAATCCGAAATCCTCGCCTATCGCGGCGGCAAGATGGGCATCTCCGCTGTGCCGGGCAGCGGCAAGACGCACACCCTCTCCGCGCTGGCGGCTGAGATCATCGCGCGCGGCGAGCTTGGCCCTGACCAGGAAGTGCTCATCGTCACGCTGGTCAACTCGGCGGTGGACAACTTCTCCAGCCGGGTCAGCGGCTTCATCCAGGCGCACGGACTGCTGCCGCACATTGGCTACCGCGTCCGCACGCTGCACGGGTTGGCGCACGACATCGTGCGCGAGAAACCGGCTCTGGTCGGGCTGGAGGAGCGCTTCAGCATCATTGACGAGCGCGAAGCCGACTTCATCCGCAAGGAAGCCGCCCAGGCCTGGCTGCAGGCCCATCCCAATTTCCTCGATGATTACCTCGACCCAGAGATGGACGACTCCAAGCGTGACTGGGTGCGCCGCCAGCAGTTGCCCGAACTGGTCAACAGCCTGGCGCTGAGCTTCATCCGCTCGGCCAAGGATCGCCGCCTGGCGCCCGAGGATTTACGCCGCGAACTCGATCATCAACCTACCGCGCCTGTCCCCGCAGGGGGGCTGCCGTTGGCCGAGATGGGCTGGGAGATCTACGCCAACTACCAGCGCGCCCTCACCTATCGCGGCGCGGTGGACTTCGACGACCTGATCCGCCTGGCGCTGCGCCTGCTCGAGCTGGATGCTGAGTTCCTGGAGCGCCTGCGTTACCGCTGGCCTTACATCCTGGAGGACGAAGCCCAGGATTCCAGCCAGTTGCAGGAGCAGATATTGCGCTTGCTTTCAGGGCCGGATGGCAATTGGGTGCGCGTCGGCGACCCGAACCAGGCCATCTTCGAGACCTTCACCACCGCCAACCCCCGTTACCTGCGCGACTTCATCGCCCACGAAGCCGATTTCCGCCGTGAGCTGCCCGATTCGGGCCGCTCGCAGCCTTCGATCATTGCCCTGGCGAATTACCTGATTGATTGGGTTAGGGAGGAACATCCGGACTCTTCCGTCCGTGACGCGTTGACCCTGCCCTATATCCGGCCCGCGCCCGAAGGCGATCCCCAGCCGAACCCGCCCGACGACCCGGCCGGCATCCGTTTGATTGGGCGCAAATTCACCCCCGACGAGGAGGTTGCGGCGGTGGTCGCTTCGCTGGAGGAATGGCTGCCAGAGCACAAAGACTGGAGCGTGGCCGTGCTGGTGCCGCGCAACCGGCGCGGCGTGGAGGTCATCGAAGCGCTGAAGAAGCGCAAGATTGACTACGTCGAGTTCCTGGCCAGCACAGCCTCCACGCGCGCGGCGGCCGGCGCGCTGGGCAATGTCATTGCCTACCTGGCCGATCCGCAGTCCGCCTCCAAGCTGGCGCGTGTCTACCAGGTCTGGCGGCGTAACTGGCGCGAAGGCGAGGATGACCAGCGCGTTTTGTACAAGCACATCCCGGAGTTGCTGCGCAAGTGCCGCGAGGTGGAATCGTTCCTCGCCCCGCGCCCGGATGAAGATTGGCTGGCAGGCCTCGGGGAGACCGAGTCCGAGGAGATCATGCTGGAGCTGGAAGCGTTCCGGGAGGTTGTCCGCCGC
>Ga0210020_1000613_pt1 | contig 34523 bp, 28 predicted proteins | sample CryGeymeta201514_FD_183980 | JGI IMG/M metagenome (GOLD analysis project Ga0210020, IMG submission 183980) | Groundwater microbial communities from Crystal Geyser aquifers in Utah, USA - Crystal Geyser metaG 2015-14 (SPAdes) (version 2) | ecosystem: Environmental > Aquatic > Deep subsurface >... | reverse complement strand
TCGACGAGGAACTCCCAGTCGGCGCGGTGCTGCATGTTCTCGACGGCCACAGCGCCCCCGAATGCCGCCGCGCGCTCACAGAGCTGGCGCAGGACGAAGAGGTTGGCCTCGCGCCGTGCCGCCAGGGCCGCGTCCGTCGCCGCCGGGTCGTACCCGGCGGAGTGCACCACGACTACCTTGCAGCCTAAGCGTTCGGCGCTGTCCATGGAGGGCGCCAGCGCGCCCAGCGCGCCCTCGATGTCGGCCGGCGCTGCGGGCAACGGCTGCCAGGCATGTGCCGACCACGCTTCGAGTCGCAGTCGGTCCAACTCCTGCCGGATGGAGGTGCACTCCTCCCGGGTGAGATGGGTCGGGTGGGAAAACTCCGCCGCGTCGAACCCGGCGTCGGCAATGAGCCGGAGCGACTCGCAGACTTCGCGGGCGCGGAACTCGAGGGTCTCGTCTCCCAGTCGGGAGGTAGGGTGGATGGTGTTGCAGCCTGTTCGCATAGAAGCACCTCGCTTGGTTGCTGCCCCCTGGGGGGCGCCCACCTACTCGGTCACCTGCCGTGCCGCCGTTAGGCACACGACGGTGGCGCACTTCGCCTTCTTCAGCATTTTGGCGCACTCGTTGACGGTAGCGCCGGTGGTCATCACATCGTCGACGAGAACGACGTTCCTCCCCTCGACGCAGGCGCCACGGCGGAGGGCGAAGGCGCCGCGCAGGTTCTCAATGCGGGCGGTTCGCTTCAGCCCGACTTGAGGGCGCGTTGCTCGGGTGCGGACCAGGAGTTCCTCCACCGGCGGCCGATCCAGCAGCTTCGCCAGCTCTTGGCAGAGCAGCAGCGACTGGTTGAACCCTCTGCGCCACCTCCGTCGCCAGTGGAGGGGCACCGGGACAAGGCAGTCTGGCGCGGGCAAGTCGGCTTCGCGCCGAAGTGCCGCCAATCGCTCGGCAAGCAGCTCCGCCAGCGGTGCCGCCAGCCGCGTCTTGCGGTGGTACTTCAGGGCGAGCACTGCCTCGCGCAACGGTTCTCTGTAGTACCCGGCTGAGCGGCAGTAGTCGAATACGCGGCCGCCCCCTCGGCACTCGGCACACACCTCGCCCCCGGTAGCCAACGGAGGGAACGGCCGGCCACAGCGCTGGCACCAGGGCGGGCTGAGCAGTGGGAGCTGCTCCTGGCAGTCGGCGCAGACCCCCGCGTGGCTGCGGACGCCACACAACTGGCAGACCGGCGGGAACACCAAGTCGAGCAGACCCGCCAGCAGCGCGCGGGGATGGAAGCTCGGAGCGTCGGGGTCGTCGGTTTGGTTCCGAGTCTGGATCATGGCGGGTCAGTCAACGGGGCGCGCCGCCTGCCGGACGAAGTGCCGTTCGGACGCGAAGGTCAGGAGCCGCTCCGCTTCGGCCCATGACACCCAGCGCCGCTGGAACTGCTGCTCGCCTTTGCGCGTCCGCTTGCCGCGCCAGCGCAGCAGGAAGTACGTCTCGTCGCGCAGCCACAGCCGCTGGTCGTGGTGGAACAGGTTCCGGACCGTGCCGAGGCAGGACACGCTGTCCAGCCCGCGCAGGCCGCTCTCTTCGCGCGTCTCCCGGCGAGCCGCGTCTTCGAGTGACTCCCCAGCTTCCACGTGCCCTTTGGGGAGGCGGAGTTCGTCCCGTTCCGGGCGTTCGAGGAGTAGCACTTGGTCCTCGTGCAAGACGACCGCGCCGGCGCAGCGGTACCGGTTCACCGGGACGCCGCCCGCGGCGATGGACTCCTCAAGGACACTCCACGCCCGGTCGGGGCCGGCGAACTCATAGCTGATTCCCTGCCGGGCGAACCAGTCGCCCACCGTGCCGCAGACCGACTGGGGCAAGTCATCGGGGGTCCGCACAGCGCCGAACTCAGCCGCGTCGGTCGCCACCGAAAGCAACTTGTGGTCGCCATCCGCGCGGAGCGCGATGCCGACAAGCCGGCACTCCGCCCGTTGACCAGCCTGGAAGTCGCCGCCGCAGATTACGGCGTCGATCCAGTCGAAGATCTCACCTTCGGGGCCCGGCAGCACCGATTCGTCGCCGGTCGACACGACCCCGGGCAGGCAGCCGTAGTGGAACGGCCAAGGGCGCGGGAAGTGACCGAACAGCCGGGTCTCCCCCGCAGGCCCCGGCGCGTAGCGGCCGGTGTCGCCCTGGATTGTCTCGACTCGGGCCGTCATGAGGAGCGGCTGGGACGGCAGCCACTCGGGTTGTGGGGGGGACAGTGACATCGTCGCTACGCTGCATTCCGGCAGCACGAGATACTTACTCCGGCGGTCACGGATCTCCTGCCGGCCGGCTGTTCCGAGGTCGCCTGCCCCGCGCTGGCAACCGCCTTGCGCAGTACATTGACCCACGCTGCTCCGCGGGTGGCGTTTCCCCGCACAGGAGTCGTCGTTGCAGTGATCGCCGACGAACCAACGGGCGGGCGACCTGTACCGCAGGAGACCAGGCAATCATACTGTTGTGGGTGCGGGAAAGACAACTTCCTCTCCGAGAGGACCACTCCATTGCTCCGTAGCGTTCCCTTGCCAGCCGAAGAGCCGGTACTGCCATCGCCCGCCGATCTGTTCGCGGTCGTCGGCGACGAGTTGACGCACGTCGACGACGAGCTTGCCCGGTATGCGGGGGAGGCGCCCGAGTTGGCCTCGGCGATGCTCCAACATACGTTGCGCGCGGGCGGCAAGCGCATTCGCCCGGCACTGGTGCTCATCGCGACACAGGCCGCGGGCGGCGGGGCTGAGCGCGCTGTTGGCGCCGCGGCGGCCATCGAGCTCATCCACACCGCGACACTCGTCCACGACGACGTGATCGACGAAGCCGACCTCCGTCGCGGGCGCCCGTCCGCGCCGCGGCTGTGGGGGAATGAGATCAGCGTTCTGGCCGGCGACTACTTGTTTGCGCTGGGTATGCAGTTGCTGGCCTTGGAGCAGCAGATGGACGTGGTGCAGACCATGTCGCGCGCGGTGAACGAGATGTGCGCCGGCCAGTTGCTGGAGATTCAGTTGCGCAAGGACTTGAGGGTTACCGAAGAGCAATACTTCGAAGTAGTCCGCTGCAAGACCGCGGAGTTGATCGCAACTGCCTGCTCGGTCGGGCCCCTGGTTGCTTGCGGCGGCGCCGCCGCAGACTGGACGTCGCTGTCCGGCTACGGGCTGAACGTCGGGATCGCCTTCCAGATAATCGACGACGTCCTGGATGTCCTGGCCGACCGGGAGCAGTTGGGCAAGCCGGTGGGGAATGACCTCCGCGAAGGAAAGGTCACTCTCCCGCTCATCCGCACGCTCCGCTTGGCGTCTGACGCCGATCGGCAGCAGATCAAGACCTTGCTCTCGCAGCCAGAGCTGGACGCCATGGCCGTGGGCGCCGTGACCGCGCTCATCCACCGCTATGACGGCGTGGACTACAGCCGCCGGAAAGCCCGGGACTTCGCTAAGCGGGGGCAGAAGGCGCTGAAGGAACTGCCCCGTTCGACTGCCCGGGATTCCCTGCTGGCCCTGGCTGACTTCATCGTGATGCGGCAGATGTGACTGATGCCGGTCGGCGGGCAGGCGGCGCGTTGCGTCCTGCGCCAAGTGCCTGGCGAGAACCCGAGGAACTGCGCTCTGCCGACTGGCCGCTGACCCCATGCTCTGGCTTCGCCTCGCCAACCTCAGCAAGTCCTTCGACGGTACCAAGGTGTTGGATTCGGTGAGTCTGCGCGTGGAGCAAGGCACCGTCCTCAGCATTTCCGGCCGAAATGGCTCGGGCAAGACCACGTTGCTCCGGATCATCGCCGGGTTGCTGCGGCCCTCCGGCGGCAGCGTCGAGTGCGGCGAGGGCGATGAGCCGCCCTGGCAGCCGGCACGACTGCGGCGGGAGTTGGGGTACGTCTCGCCGGACCTTGCCCTGTACGAATCACTCTCGGCCCGGGAGAACCTGGACTTCTTCGCGCGCGTTCGCGGGTGCACGCGGGACCCGAACGAGCTTCTCGACTATGTGGGGCTCGGCGGGCGCGGAGACGAGCCAATTGGCTCATTCTCCTCCGGCATGAGACAGCGGCTGAAGCTGGCCTTTGCCCTGCAGGCGAGCCCTCGTGTTCTGCTGCTGGATGAGCCCGGCGTGACGCTGGACGAAGCCGGCAGAGAGGTTGTGGTGCGCGCCGTAGCCGAGCAGCGTCCACGCGGCGTCGTCCTGCTGGCAAGCAACGACCCGGAGGAGGTGGCTCTGGGCGATGACGTTCTCCGCCTGGATGTGTAGCGCGGCCGCCGTGCTCCGGAAAGACCTGCTGGTCGAGTTCCGCACACGCGCCGCGCTCAACGCGCTCCTCTTGTTCGCCGTCTCGAGCTTGGTGGTGGTGAGTTTCACCATCGGCGCCGACGCTCTGGCGCGGGAGACCAAGGCTGCGTTTCTGTGGATTGTGCTGTTCTTTTCGGCGATGGTCGGACTGTCCCGCTCGTTCGTCCGCGAAGAGGAGACGAAAACGGCCGACGCCCTTCGCTTAGCCGCGCCACCGGAGGCCGTGTTCGTCGGGAAGCTGCTGGCCAACCTGGCGACCCTGGCGCTGGTGGAAGTGGTCGTGCTGCCCCTGTTCTTTGGCCTGCTCATGGCGGAGTGCCGGAACTGGCCGCTGTTCCTGCTGACGGCCGCCCTCGGCACGCTGGGCGTGGCCGCTGGCGCGACGATCTGCGCCGCGCTGGTTGCCAAGGCCAGTTCGGGGGGAGCGCTCTACGCAGTGCTGTGTCTACCCATTCTGCTTCCCGTTCTCATCAGCGCGGTGAACGCCACCGCTGCGGCCCTGACGGGGGCGCCGTGGGCGCAAGCCGCCGGGGATCTGAGAATCCTGCTATCCTATTCAGGGATTGTTGTCACCGCCTCCCTGATGCTGTTCGAACACCTCTGGACTGCGTGACGACCACGTCTGTACCAACGCGCCAATGAGTTCTTCCAAGCCATTTCAGCTCGTGATTGGCGTCGCCATGGCGGTGCTGATCGTCCTGGCCTTTGTGGTGGTCCCGCCCAGCGGCGACTTCGAGAGCATGTTCGGGGACGGGAACCTGGCACGCGTCATGTTCTTCCACGTGCCCTGCGCGCTGGTTTCGTTCCTGTCTTTTGTCGTGGCTGCGGTCCATGGCGGCCGGTACCTGAAGCGGCGGGACTCGGAGTCCGACCTGAAATCAGCCGTTGCCATCGAGTTGGGCCTTTTCTTCTGCGTCATCGCTGCAGTCACCGGGGCCGTGTTTGCGAAGGCGACGTGGGGCGCGTACTGGCACTGGGATCCCCGGCAGACCTCGCTGGCGATTCTGCTGCTCATGTACGCCGCCTACCGGGCGCTTCGCGGGGCCGTTGTCGATCCCGAGACGCGCGCCGGCGTGTCTGCCGTCTACGCGCTGCTGTCCATCGTCGCCGGCACATTCCTTTTCTTCGTCGTTCCCAGAATCCCGGCGATGCACTCCATCCACCCCGACGTGATCGCCAAACGGGGCGGGATGGATCCGATGTTCCGAACAGTGTTCTTCTACGCCATGGCGGTGTTTACCGGCCTGTACGCCTGGATCTACGGACTCAGCGTGCAAGTCAGGCGGCTGGCTGCGGAGCGCTGACTCCCCTGGCGCCGTCCGCTCCCCCCGAGTTGGAGGTCGGCTGTTGATCCCTGTTGCTGTTGTTTCATTGATCGTCTGGGTGGGCCTGTTCGCCTACCTATGGACGCTGAGCCGCCAAGTTGAGGCGCTGAAGCGCAAACTGGAGAAGCCCGAATGAAGCCCGGCCACATAATCGGTGCTGCCGTCATCGCCAGCTTTGCGGTACTCGGCGGCTCTTCCTTCAAGAAGTCCCTAACGCCGTACGTCGGCTTCGCAGAAGCAGAGCAGTCCGGCAGAACAGTGCAGGTGCGAGGAGCGCGCGTCCCCGGCACCGATCATTTCGATGAGAAGACACAGGCGTTCCTGTTCGACGTGGTGGACGAGGCCGGCCAGAAGATGCCGGTCGTGTACCATGGCATCAAGCCCGGGAACTTCGAGCAGGCCAAAGAGCTTGTCGTGATCGGCAAGTTCCAGGGCGGCGCCTTCCACTCCGACCGGTTGCTCGTGAAATGCCCCTCGAAGTACCAGGCGAAGAAGGAAGCCGGCGAGACGGCTCCGCACTGACCACGTCGCACCGCGCAGACCGCGTTCGACCCGCCGACGAGGGAACCCGGGTCCTGACCGCCCCTGCCACCAATCGCCCCGAATCGTGAATCTCTACCCCATAGAACTGAAGATCGCCGCGCGCGCCTGCCTTGTTGTGGGCGGCGGCAACGTCGCCGAACGCAAGGTCGCCTCACTGCGCGAATGCGATGCTTGCGTCACGGTGGTTGCACCGGCCCTGACTCCGGCGCTGGAAGCGCTGGCGCGGTCGGGCGACCTCACCGTGCTGCGCCGCGGGTTCGTGCCGGAAGACCTGAGTGGGGTCGCGCTCTGCATCGCCGCTACCGATGACCCGACGACCAACGAGTTGGCGTACCGGGAAGCGTCCGCGCGAGGGATTCCGGTCAACGTGGTGGATCAACCAGACCTGTGCACGTTCTTCGTTCCTTCCACTATCCGGCGGGGACCGGTGAGTCTTGCCATCTCCACCACCGGCACCAGCCCGGCGCTGGCAAAGCGGCTTCGGAAGCGGCTCGAGGAGATCGTCACCCCGGCCCACGGCCAGTTGGCGGAGCTCATGGGCGAATTCCGGCCGGAGGTCAAGGACCGGTTCCCAAACGAAGCCGCCCGCCGGCCGGTGTATGAACGAATGATCGAGAGTGAGGCGCTCGACTTGCTGCGTCAGGGCAAGCGCGATCAGGCGGAGGAAGTGCTCCGAGCATGCATGTCCTGATCGTCGGGGTCAACCATCGCACGGCGCCTGTCGAGGTGCGGGAGAAGCTCGCCTTCGCCTCGACGCAGATTGCCGACGGGGTGCGCGATTTGCTGCAGGGAGTGGGCGCGCGGGAGTGCGTGATCCTGTCTACCTGCAACCGGGCGGAGTTCTATCTGGCAGTCGAGGAGCCGGCGGGCGCGGCCGCTGCGACCCTCGAATTCCTCGGCAAGTACCGAGGCTTCGACGGCGCCGTCTTGCTGAAGCATGCGTACTGGCACCAAGACGCCGAGGCGGCGGGACATCTGTTCCGGGTTGCCTCCGGAATCGACTCGATGGTGACCGGCGAATCGCAGATTCTCGGACAGGTTCGAGACGCCTACCGCGAGGCGCTGGACGCCGGCACGGCGCAACGCCTCCTGGCCGAGCTGTTCCAGCGCGCGCTGAACGTGGGGAAGCGCGCCCGCACGGAGACGCGCATCGGCGAGGGGACCGTCTCGGTGGGGTCGGCGGCGGTCGAGCTGGCGCTGTCCATCTTCGGCGACCTCAACGGGAAGCGCGTGCTCATTCTGGGCGCGGGCAAGATCAACACAATCACGGCCCGTCACCTGCTAAGCCAAGGCGTCGAGGCAGCCTTTGTGGCGAATCGCACGTTCGAGCGCGCCGTCGAGTTGGCTCGCGAACTGAATGGCTCGGCAATCCCCTACGAGAAGATCGCCGCACACCTCCCCCAAGTGGACATCGTCATCAGTTCCACCGCCGCTCCGCACTACGTTGTGGACGTGCCCCTGCTCAAGGGCGCGCTCAAGGCGCGACACTTCCGCCCCATGTTCTTGATCGATCTGGCCGTCCCCCGCGACATCGACCCCGCTGTGGGCCGGCTGCCCGATGTGTATCTCTACAACATCGACGCCCTCTCGGAAATTGTTGAGTACAACCGGGCCGGCCGCGGTCAGGAGGTTCGGCAGGTTGAGGCGATCGTCGCAGAGGAGGCGCAAGGCTTCGCCGCCTGGCTTCGTTCCCTCGCCGTCCGCCCGACGGTGCAGGAGCTGACCACGAAGTACGAGCGCCTCTCCACCGACGAGGCCGAAGCCGTGCTCAACAAACTGCCGTCGCTGACCGAGCGAGAGCAAGAACTCGTGCGCGCAATGGCGAAGCGGGTGCGGACGAAGATCCTGCATGACGTGCTCACCTACCTCCGGCAGATCGGCGAGTCTGGCACCGCGGCGCGGGAACTTGCCACCATCCGCCGATTGTTCAACCTGGAAAACGAAGAGGAGGAACGGCAACCGTGATGTGGGCAACCCTCAGTTCGGCGTTTCTGTTGGTGGCGTTGGCCGCGTACGTAGTCGCAACCGCTCTCTATCCGGCGTTTGTGCTGCTGCGCAAGCCGCGGCTGGGAGAGGTCGCGGGTCAAGCCCTTGCCGTGGCCGCGTCGCTTCACTTTCTCGCGATCCTCACGAACGGGCTGGGGCTGCACCGCGCTCCGTTCACGCAGACCGTTGAGGCCCTGTCTTTCTTCGCGATGGCGCTGGCCTTCCTCTTCGCATTGATGGCGCCGGCGCTTCGAATTCAGGCGGCGGGCGTGGTGCTTGCTCCCTTCGCGTTCCTGATGGGGGTCTGCTCGTTTGTGAACTCCGGCAAAGTGGCCAACACCGAGCTGACTTCGAGCTGGCTGCTGGTGCACGTCCCGATCATCCTGCTGGCCTACGTGTCCTTCACTCTGGCGTTTGCGGGCGCGTTGCTCTACCTGATCCACGACCAACTGCTCAAGCGCCATCTGCTCCGCCGTCTCTCGCGCCCGCTGCCCCCGCTGGAGACGACGGACAAGTGGGTGTTCCGGCTGGTGGTCTTCGGGTTCCCGCTGCTTACGCTGGGGCTCATCACCGGCGTTGCCTGGTTCCTCTCGTCGGGGCGGGACCTCCTCTCTCACGGCGACCCGAAGGTGATGCTCTCGCTGGCTACCTGGCTGGTGTATGCGGTCTATCTGTACCTGCGCCTCTGCCGGCATTGGCGCGGCCGCCGGGCAAACTGGCTGATCCTGGCCGGCTTCGCGGCGGTGCTACTCACGTTCTTTGGCGTCCGACACAACCTCCGGAAGACCCCGCACCGCGGCGTCGCCAATAGCCGCACACCTGCGCAAGTGTGGAATTCGCCCGACCCCGCCGGAGCCCACGCCGTGCCGGTGTCGGGCGCCGAATCGCACAGTTGCGCAACTGCGCGATTCCAGCAACCGGGCCGACTGTGTGCCTCCCACTGGGTCGGCCAGTCGCCGCGGGTCTGCCTGCGCCCAGCAGGCGCTCAGCCGGGTCGGACCGATCTGACTGACTGGCGCGACTTGACGCAGAACAAGGGCGCTGGCCACTTGGTCGCGTGCGCAGCGCGTTGAGAGGTGGGATACCTTTGAGCGAGGGACTGCGAATCGGGACCCGGAGTAGCGCCCTGGCGCTTGTCCAGTCCAACTGGGCGGCTGAGCAGCTTCGCTTGGCGCACCCCGGGCTGTCGGTCGAGCTTGTCCTGATCAAGACGAAGGGCGACAAGCTCCTCGACGTGGCGCTGAGCCAGGTTGGGGGCAAGGGACTGTTTGTGAAGGAGATTGAGGCGGCGCTGCTGGCCGGCGAAGTCGATCTCGCCGTCCATTCGATGAAGGACTTGCCTACCGCGCTGCCGGAGGGGCTGTGCCTCGCGGCTGTGCCTCCGCGGGTCGACCCGCGCGACGCGCTGGTGCTGCCTGAAGGCGGCACCAGCGACCTCGTTGGGGGGCTGCCGCTCCCAGAGGGTGCGGTTGTCGGCACGAGCAGCCTGCGCCGGCAAGCGCAACTCCTGTATCTGAGGCCCGACGTGGAGGTCGCCGACGTTCGCGGCAATGTAGACACTCGGCTGCGGAAACTTGACGAAGGGCAGTACGACGCCCTCCTCCTCGCGGCTGCCGGGCTGCTGCGGTTGGGCCGGGGCGCCCGCGTCTCGCACGCACTGACGCCCCCCGAGTGGCTCCCCGCGGTCGGTCAAGGCGCGTTGGCCATCGAGGCGCGGACGGCTGACCAGCAGACGCTTGGGCTGCTGCGCGTGCTGAACGACGAAACGACCTTCACCGCCACGGCTGCGGAGCGCGCTCTGCTGGCGAGTCTGGAGGGCGGCTGCCAGGTACCCATCGGTGCGTACTTGGAGACCGCCGGTGATACGCTGACTTTGCACGGGTTCGTTGCCGACCCGGACGGCGCGCGCTTCGTGCGCGACTCGGCTACTGGCCCGGCGGGGGAACCGGAATCCCTCGGGCAGCGGCTGGCCGAGAAGCTCTTGAGTCGCGGCGGCGAGGAGATCCTGTCGGCTCTGCGCGCGCAGGCGGCTCTGCGCGAGCACGCGCCTTCGCGCGAGCAGACTGCGGAGGGTGAGCTTTGAGAGATACCGGAGTTGGCCGAGTCTACCTGGTGGGTGCGGGGCCGGGAGATCCCGGTCTGCTCACAGTTCGCGGGCTGCAGTGCCTGCGCGAAGCGGACGCCCTGGTCTACGACCGTCTCGCCAATGATCGGCTGCTGGCGGAAGCGCGGCCGGACGCCGAGCGGATCTACGTCGGCAAGGAGCCCGATGCCCACACGCTGACCCAGGACGAGATCTGCCAACTGCTCGTCCGGCTGGGGCTGGAAGGGAAGACCGTCTGCCGGCTGAAGGGCGGCGACCCCTTCGTGTTCGGTCGGGGTGGGGAGGAGGCGCTGGCGCTTCTCGAAGTGGGCGTGCCCTTCGAGATCGTCCCCGGCGTCACCTCCGCCATCGCGGCCGCCGCCTATGCCGGCATTCCCGTGACCCATCGCGGCGTGGCGACCAGCTTTGCGGCGATCACCGGACACGAGGACCCGACGAAAGGCGAGTCATCCATTCGCTGGGACCGGTTGGCGACCGGAGTGGACACGCTGGTGTTTCTCATGGGCGTCGGCAATCTGCCGCACATCGTCGAGAACCTCGTAGCCAATGGGCGACCTGCCGGCACGCCGGTCGCGCTGGTTCGCTGGGGGACAACGCCCAAACAGCGGGTGGTCACCGGCACGCTGGCCGACATTGTCGAGCGTGTCGCCGCGGCCCGGCTGAAGTCGCCCGCACTCATCGTCGTCGGAGAAGTTGTCGCGCTCCGCGAGCAACTCAAGTGGTTCGATCAGCGGCCGCTGTTCGGCAAGCGCGTCGTGGTGACCCGTTCGCGCGAGCAAGCCAGCGCCTTGACGGAGAAGCTGGAAGCCCTCGGCGCCAGCGTGACGGAAGCGCCGACGATCCGGATCGAGGACCTCGCCGACTACGCCGAAGTCGACTCGGCCCTCCGGCAACTGGCCACCTACGACTGGGTCGTCTTCACCAGCGTGAACGCCGTCCAGCACGTCCGCCGGCGACTGGACGTGCTTGGCTTGGACGCCCGCGCATTTGGCGGCGTGCAGCTTTGCGCCATCGGCCCCGCCACGGGCGACGCGCTCCGGCAGTTCGGGCTGCGCCCCGAGCTGGTTCCCGAGCGGTTTGTGGCCGAATCGGTTGTCGAAGCGTTCGCCGAACACGACCTGGCAGGCAAGCGCGTCTTGTTGCCGCGCGCACTGGAAGCGCGCGAACTGATCCCCGAGAAACTGGCCGAGCGCGGCGCGCACGTCGACGTCGTGCCGGTGTACCGGACAGTGGCCGATGAGCGCTCGGCCGACATGCTGAAGCAGCTCGTCGCAAGTGGCGAGGTGGACGTACTCACCTTCACCGCCAGCTCCACTGTGCACAATTTCGTCAAGCTGGTCGGCGAAGAGGCGGCACACGCGCTGCCAGCAGAGGTTGTCTGTGCGTCCATTGGCCCCGTCACCTCCCGCACTGCTGAGGAGTACGGGCTCACGGTCGCCGTGGAGGCCTCGGAACACACGATCGACGGGCTGGCGGACGCCCTCGCGGCCTGGCAGCAGGCGTAAGGAGGTCTCCCTTATGGTGCAAGATCGCTCCCGCAGCCCCTTCGTGGACTGGGCGCTTGGCGCCAGCATCCGCACTAAGATCATGGGCATCGCGTTGGGCGTGGCGGTGTTCCTGGGACTGGGCGTGACCTGGGAGCTCAACGTCGCGTTCATGCGCACTCTGCGCGAGGAGACCGAGGCTGTCGGCGTCTACGCCGCCCGCAACGCGGTGCGGCACGCGGAAGCCAAGCTGCTCGCCCGCGACCGGGCTGCGCTGCGCGACGTGGCGCAGAGCTTCGCGGAGTCCAATCGCAGCGTCCGGTACGTGGTGTTCCGAGACAACAGGGGGCGCGTTCTGGCGCACACGTTTGCGGGACCCGTGCCGCTCGAGGTGCTTTCGCTTCCCGTCGTCGGCGAGTCGCCGGCACTCCGGATTGCCTTCTACGAGAGGGACGGGGGCCCCGTTCGCGATATCGCCATGCGGCCGCTTCGCCGCGACGTTGGGTGGGTCCAGGTGGGGGTGACGGAGGACTGGTTCCACGACCGACTGGTGCAGATGACCAGCAGCATGCTGGTCGCGTCCCTGCTCATCGCGCTGGGAGCGATGTTTGCCGCCTATTTGCTGACCGGAATTCTCACGCGCCCGCTGCGCGACCTGACGGAGGTAGCGGCGGCGGTCGCCAAGGGCGACTTCGCCGGCCGTGCCGCCATTCACGCCGACGACGAGATCGGGCAGCTCTCCCGAGTGTTCAACCTGATGTGCGAGCGCCTGACGGTCTACCGGGAGGAAATCGAGCACAAGGAGCATATGCGAGCGGAACTGCTGCAGCAAGTCATCACGGCGCAGGAGGAGGAGCGGAAGCGCGTGGCCCGGGAGTTGCACGACCATACGAGCCAGTCGCTCACGTCGCTGGCAGTCGAACTGAAAGCCCTGGAAACTGCGACCGACATGGAAGAGACCCGGGCGCGGACGCACCGGTTGCGCGAGACGGTGGCACAGACTCTTGAAGGCGTCCACCGCCTCTCGCTCGAACTACGCCCCACGCTGCTGGACGACCTCGGGTTGGTAGCGGCGATTGAGCACCACGTGGAGGAGTTCCAGAACCGAATGCAGATTCCGGTAGACTTCCAGGCCCTGGGAACATGGGAGGCGCCGTTGTCGCCGGAGGTCGAGATTACGCTCTACCGGATCTGCCAGGAGGCGCTTACCAATGCCACCCGGCACGCCGACGCCGAGCGCCTGAGCGTGGTGCTGACTCGGCGCAGCGATTCGGTCGTGGCGATCGTCGAAGACGACGGCAGAGGGTTCCTCGTGGACGAGGTCTTTGCGGCCGCGGGAGGCGACGAGAACTTGGGGTTGTTCGGCATGCAGGAACGCGCGGCGCTTGTAGGAGGCAAACTAACCATAGAGTCGGCCCCAGGGCTGGGAACCACGGTGTTTGTGGACATCCCCTGTCCTGCGCCCGCTTCGGAGGCACGACCTTGACGCCGATCCGGATTGCGCTCATAGACGATCACACGGTGCTTCGCTCGGGCGTGCAGGCTCTCCTGGAGCACCAGGAAGACATGGTTGTGGTGGGAGAGGCCGCCAACGGTACGGACGGTCTGGAAATGGTCCAGCGAGAGCAGCCCGACGTGGTCCTCATGGATCTCTCCCTTCCCGGGCTGAACGGGATTGGGGTCACCCGCCGGATCCGGGAAGCAGGGTGCAAGGCGCGGGTCCTTGCGCTAACGATGCATGAGGACCAGCGCCACGTGCGCCAGATATTGGAGGCCGGGGCCACCGGCTACGTGAGCAAGCGGGCGGCGGATACCAAACTCGTCGATGCCATCCGGGCGGTCCACCGCGGCGAGGTCTTCCTGCACCCCTCGGTCGCCCGGAGCGTGTTGGAGGGCTACCTGGGGACGCAGCCGAAGCCTGACCCCGAGGAACGAGCCACCCCCAGCGACCGGGAGCTGGAGGTCCTCACGTTGCTGGCGTTTGGGCACACCAACCAGGAAGTAGCCGAGAAGCTCTTCATCAGCGTGAAGACTGTGGAGACCCACAAGGCGCGGCTGGTCGAGAAGATGGGGTTCCGCTCGCGCGCCGACCTGGTCCGCTACGCCCTCGACCGCGGATTGCTGCAGGATCTGTAGCCCGCGGAAGACATCCACCAGGGGCCGCAGCGAACCGCACAGGGGTCGGGGTCCGGGACTTTCGTCGGGCCACCGAAGTTGCACCCCCTCAGACCCTCGCCGTGAGATCCATCCGGTGGCGTCTGAGCGCCCTCCACGGCCCGGCAAACGGCGCTCATCGGCGCTGTTCCCCTGCTGTACAGGGATTTCCCCTACTTCTGGCAGTCCATCTGTCAGGTTTTACCCGATCCCCCCCCCCGGGAAAATCAGGTCTATCCCCGATATGCTTCGTCTCTCCCTGCGGCCATAATAGAGTCTGCTTTTAAGACACGCAGTCCCAACCCCGGTATTTACCGATCCGCCAAGGAGTTGAACAGCACGATGAGAAGAGCCTGTAGGTCCTGCGCTCAGATAGCTGCACTGCTCGCGTTCGCAGCGCTGGGGATCGTCCTTTGCGGTTGCGGCGGCAGTGGCGGGCCCATCGCGCTCCCAAGCCTGGCGTCCTCTGGGAGCGGCGCACCTACCACTGTGGGGCCCAACACGCTGGGGGCCGCTCGCGCGGCCGCAGCGCCGCTGGTGGACGGCAACGACGCAGACGCAGCGTGGGCCAGCGCGCCGGAGTTGGCGCTCACCGAGCCGGCCGTGACCTTGAGAGCCCTCTACACCGCCACCGACCTCTATGTCCTTGCAGTGGTGCCGGATGCGACCGCCAGTTTCGCACGTCGGGCGTGGATCTGGGACGGAACGACATGGAAGACGCTTCAAGGTCAATCGGAAGATCGGCTGGCGATCATGTGGAACATCGCCGCGCCGAACTTCGACCGCGTGGGCTGCCTGGTCAAATGCCATCCGGGCACCCATGACCCGGCCGGTGAGGATGATGCCTGGCTGGAGACGGGCAAAGCGGACATGTGGCACATGAAAGCGGCGCGCTACCTCCCCAACGCGGGTATCAGCCAGAGCGGCGCCTTGTCCATTGAGGCGACCACCCACGCGGTGACGGCCGGGACGGTAACCTTCAGCGGCTGGGCGGATGACAAGTGGATCGGCCAGTGGAGCGCGGCCAATGCTCCCGATGGCGGCCGCTATGGAGATGCCGGCGCTGGCGCCGAAACGCGCAACCGCAGCGCCGATAAGACGGCGCCCAACTACGTCGAAACGGCTCCGCTCGACTTCGTTGATGCCATGACGCTGTACCAGACCGAGATTGACAACGGTGAGGCTGCCCAAGTTGCCGGGCTGAGCGCCGCCCAGCGCCAGGCCGCCTGGGATCGCTACGTGGCGCTGAAAGCCGCAGTGCCGGAACGTATCTTGCGCACCCCGGCGGGGAGCCGGGCCGACGTCCAGCAGGCAGGGATCTGGCGAGACGGTACTTGGACCTTGGAGTACCGGCGCGCCTTGGATACCGGCCGCCCCGAGGAGGACGTGATCTTCAACGACCTGAACGCCAAGTATCCCTTCGGCGTCGCCTGGATGGACAACACCGATGGGGCGGAGCACATCCCCTCTCGCCTCTTGTCGTTGGTCTTCCTGCCGTGAGGTTCCGCGAGCCCAAGTCGGCTGCCCGGTGGGGCGAATGCTAAGATGAAAAAGCTGATCCAGGGAGGTCTCAGTCCATGAAGAGAAGCACGAAGTCGTCTGCGTGGCTAACCGTCTTGGCGGGTGTAGTAGGGCCGTTGTCAGGGTTTCTCCTGGGCGGCTGCGGCGGCAACGGCAGCCCGCTCTCAATCGCCGGCATTACGCAGGGAGGGGCCAGCCGCCAGTACGTTGGCTCGGAGAAGTGCAAGACGTGTCACCCGCAAGCGTATGCGGACGAGCAGAATATGGGCCACCCCTATAAGCTGAACAAGGTCACGAACGGGGTTCGGCCCACCTTCCCGTCACAGGTGAAATCAATGATCCCGAACCCGCCGGGCGGGAAGTCCTGGAACGACATCTCCTACGTGATCGGCGGCTACGGCTGGAAGGCGCGCTTCATCGACCAGCAGGGCTACATCATCACCGGAAGCAGCGTGCAGTACAACCTTGAGAACAGGACGTGGTCCGCCTACGAGACGGCCACGCCCGAAGGCACCAAGCCCTACGACTGCGGCGCCTGCCACACCACCGGGTGGGTGGCGACCGGCGCCGACGGGCCGCACCAAGACAATCTCCCCGGCATGTACGGGACTTGGTCCGAGCCGGGCGTCCGTTGTGAAGCGTGCCACGGCGGCGGCAGCGTTCACGTGGTCACCCAGTCCCGCGCCGACATCAACCTCGGCGACGGGAAGACGGAATGCGCCGGGTGCCACAACCGCAGTGCCAACTTGCCGATCGAGGCCAGCGGCGGCTTCATTCAGCATCACGAGCAGTGGGAAGAGCTGAGCGCTGCGGGGCACTCTGCACTCAAGTGCACCGACTGCCACGATCCGCACCAAGGCCCGCACTATGAAGGGGCGCAGCCGGGCGCGCTGGTCCGCCAGTGCTCGGACTGCCACCCGCGCCAGGCCAGCGCCAACAACCACCTGGCGGGTCTCGCCTGTGAGGACTGCCACATGCCTAAAGCGAGCAAGTCGGCGATTAAGATCAACGACTTCCAGGCCGACCTGCACACCCACCTCTTCGCCATCAACACCAACCCGGTGGGCAAGAACGGTCCAGGAGGATTTCTCACCGCCGACGGCAAGTTCGTCGACACCTCCAGCGGCAAAGGCGCCGTCACCCTGGATCTCGTCTGCTACGGCTGCCACACCGACCCGCTGACGAGTACCGGCGGCGGCGGCTCGCAAAGGACTTTGGCGGAGTTGTCGGCGAAGGCCACTGGCATCCACGATTAGACCGACGCCGGCCACCGCCGGCCCCGGCAGCGCCGGTTGGCGTGCGGCCGGCCCGCTTCTGCGCGCGGACCACCGGTTCAGGTGAGATCACGAGGAGGTCCCAACATGACAGGCAGGTCAATCCAGACCGCAAACAGGTGTCGCTGGTTGCGGACGGCTGCGGCGACCCTGGGAATCGTGGCGGCGTCGCTGGCGTTGGCGATCGGCTTCGCTACCGACCGCGTCGGGGCTGAGACAAGCGCGCCGCCGGCCGACGCGTATCTGGGGACAGACGCCTGTACCAAGACGTGCCACAAGCAGGAGCGCAAGCAGTTTCTCGCCGATGTGCACAGCAAGTCCGACCGGGGCGCCCCCGGTCACCTGAAGGGCTGCGAAGCTTGTCACGGCCCGGCCAAGGCGCACAAGGAGGCCGTCGACGCCGACGACGAAGACCTGAAGATGCAGAGCCCCGCGAAGGCCTCTGGCGCCCCGTTGACCCGGACCTGCGCCCCGTGCCACTCGAAGACGGTCAACGTGGTCCGCTTCGAATCCACTGCCCATGCCGGCGAAGGGATCGGCTGCCGGGACTGCCACGCAGTCCATCAGGACAAGCCGACCGACCATAAGCTCAAGCAGCGGGCGAACGAGCTCTGCCTGTCTTGCCACAAGGCCCAGAATGCGGAGTTCCGCGCGAACGCGCACCATCCGCTGTTCGAAGGGCGAATCGACTGCGTGGATTGCCACGACCCGCATGGAGGCGCCGAACCGGCGATGATCAAGCAGGACCTGGACCGTCTCTGCACCTCCTGTCACCCGGAGAAGCGCGGCCCCTTCCTGTACGAGCATGGTCCCAACGTGGACCAGATGGAGGACGGCTGCCTCACGTGCCACAAGCCCCACGGTTCGGCGCTGGACAAGCTCGCCAAGCTGTCCGGGCGCGGGTTGTGCGTGCAGTGCCACACGGACATCGTCACCGATGGCTCGCACCGCGATCCTCGCCGGGCGGGGACCTGCTGGCAGAACGGCTGCCACGCCCGCATTCACGGTTCGCAGAACCATCCGTTGTTTCTATTCTGAAGTTCGCCGCGGATCGAGTCGGGCCCCGATGGCGGATACGGTAGGAGGCTGATCTGAGTGCTGAAGCGAAGCCTGGTCCTGGTGATCGCCCTGTGCGTTGCCCGCCTCGCGGGGGGCAGTGCCGGTGCCGCGGACGAACCGCAGCCGCAAGCCCGGCCGACTCTGTTCGACTTGCCGGACCCGTGGCAGGCGGACCTGACCCTGTCGTACCAGTCGCTGGGGCAGGCGGGCAGTCTGCAGCGCTACCGGAAGTACCACCGGCCCGCGGACGGCCTCTTCCTGGGAGAGTGGGCGCTGCGCGGAACGACTGCCGAGGGGTTTCCGTTCGCACGCTTGAGCGCATTCGGCTTGGGCGCGGACGACGTGGGCGGCAGCTTGGTCTGGCACGGCGTCAACGTCCCGGCGTCGTTCCGCTGGGAGTACGACCGGTACCGGTTCTTCGCCGACCCGATCACCGGGCCGGCGGCGACCTCCAGCCGCCTCGACAGTAGGATGCAGCTTGAGCTCCGCCCCGGGGGCCCCATCTCGGCCGCCACGCTTGAGTACCGTCGCCAGCAGTTGAGCGAGCCGACCATTGCTCGCCTGGGTGCCGCTGGGCTTGGCTTCAGCAGCAAGGACCTCTCCCTGCAGTCGTCGCTGTCGTTGGGACCGGGAGTGCTGGACCTGTCCTATGCGCACAACAGCTTCGATGACCGGACGCAGTTCCAGCCGGCCAGCGAGACGGACACGTGGGGGGCGAACTACCTCTGGGACCTCAGCGACAAGCTCAGCTTGGGCGCCTCCTATTTCCGCGCGGAAGTCGAGCAGACCGGCGTGGGCGCCAACGCCGACACGGAAGTCTGGCAGGTCCAGGGGCGGTACCAGCCCACTGCGGCGTTTGGGCTCATCGGCCAAGTCGGGAGGCGGTATGTCGATCAACCGATCACAGCCAGCGGGTACACGCGGCAGACCAACACCGCCAACTTGCGTGCGCACTACCAAGTGCACCCCCGGGTGACGCTCCGGGCCGGCTTCAGCCGGCTCGACTTCGAGCGGATCAACCGCGCCCACACGTTCATTGACACGCCCCGACGAGACATTGCGTGGGTCAATGCGCGGGCGCGATTGACCAAGGACCTCCGGCTCACCGCCAAGCTCAAGCAGCAGGACCTCAAGGGCGTCCCCGCTTCCGGCGTTGTCGGCACGGCCGATATCAGCCCGCTCTACCGGGACGACCGGCAGACGATCGACGTCCGCGTAAGCGGGTCGGTGGGCACATTCGGCCAGGGGTACGTGTTCTACACCACCGACGACGTCCGCAATGCATCCCGAGGCGTGGACTATGGCGTGGCGACGCTGGGAGGCGGGTTCTACGCCGAACTCAGCCCGCGCTGCTCCGCGACGGTGGATGCTCTCCGGCAGCGCTGGGACGGACTCACCAACTACGCCGACCCGATCGGACTGGCCCTGAACGCGGCCCCCGCCGCCGGCGCGCTCCCGGCGGTTGGCCTGCCGCTCACGGCTGATGAAGACATCGTGACGGTCAGCACTCAATACCGGATCGACGCAGCCACACTCATGTCCGCCCACTACAGCAAGTTCCGCGGCACGGAAGGCGCCCTGATCAACGATCACGAGTTCGGGCTGGCGGTGCGGCGCACGCTCAAGGACGGCCTGACCTGCGGAGTCGAGTGGCGGCGCGCGTTCTACGATGACGACAGCCCGCGGATCGTGCCTGCCGGCGGGCTGGACTACTCAGACAACCTGCTCCGGGTCGACCTGACGGCAGGCTTCTGACGGCTGACGCATCCGTGGATCGGCACTCGTGGAAAGCAGTTGCCCGGCGCCCCACACGTCCGGCAAGTGGGCCTGGCTCATAGTCATGCTTCCCTCCGCTCAGTTGCCCAGTTCCGCGTGGGGCTGGACTGCGACGATCCCCTCGTCTGTCTCAACGGCACTCCGCGCGTCGAGCACCTTCAGCACCTGCGCATTGTGCGCCCGGACGGGGTCGATTAGCTGCGCCTTGGCGCGCGTTGCCCGGAGGCTGAAGAGGCAGCGCGACTCGCCTTGCTCCGAGGTTGGCTCCGACCAGCATTGCAGCACGCACTCCTCTGCGCCGGCCACGCACGCAAACGCGAGAAACACCAGATGCTTCGCGAGCAGGACGCAGTTGACGGTGTGGAGCAACCACTCGGCCGGGCCATGCAGGTCCAGGACAATCCGGCCCTCTGCGAAGTCCACTCGCCGGCACCCGATGGCGCCGACCGCCGCCGCCGTCTGCCCGAACCGTTCGTGGAGTCGCCGTTGCTCTGCGGGGAGATTCAGCGCGTCCAGGAAGCCAGCGAGCGCCCACCGCGCCCGCAGCCGCCGCCCGGCGAACCGGAACCCCATCAGTGCCAGGAGCCGCTCAAGCGCCGCCACCTCCCCGTCGGCCTGCAACAGCAGCTTTGTCCGCCGCGTCTCCCGGCGACGCACGGCCACCATCAGCGCAGCGACGACCAGCAGGGCGGCGCCGCTCGTCGCCAACACCGGCAGGACTGACTCGTCAGGGGCGTTCATCAGCTCGCGGCTTTCTCGGCGGGACTGTCAGGGGGATGAGGCGGCGTCACAGGTCAACGCCAGCGTTCGCCAAGCTGCGGATCGCGGGCAACAGCGCCTGCCCGGTCTGGTCCTTCACCACATACGCCGCCGCCCCCGCTTGCCGCATAGCCGCCCTGTGGGCGTCGTCATCATGCAGGCTCAGGGCGATTACCTTTGTAGCAGGATGGCGGGAGAGGATGATCCGGGTGGCCTCGACGCCGTCCATCTCGGGCATGCGGACATCCATGAGGACGACATCGGGGGCAAGCTCGTCTGCCAGTTCCGTCGCGTGGCGCCCGTTCTCCGCCTCGCCGACGACCTCCACGTCGTCCTGTAGGTCAAGGAAGTCACGGACCGCTTTGCGGAACCTCAGGTGGTCATCGGCGATCAGTACGCGCACGCTCACTGCTTCCGCCATGCTGTGGCACACTCCCATGCGCTCGCGGTCGAGCGGCCGTGTATGTCCACAGTATGACATCAATGCGCGTCCACCTCGGTCCCACGCTCCCGCGGACCGAATGGCTCCCTCGACCCCATGCCGGTGGCGGCAGAGGTGCGGCCCGGGCTCGCGGCGCGTTGCTTGCGGGGCAAGCAGTCACCGCAGGCCCGGGGGCCGCACCAGCGGCGCTGACCTCCGGAGGGTGGCAAACCTCCAGCGGTCGTGGGGTGCGCCGCCAGAGGTCAGGGTACCACGGAAAGCCGGCCACTACCAGAGGGAGTCGTCACGAGTTTTCGGCGTGCCCGTCAGTGCCCCAGTCCCTCGCCACGTCGCCGTCTGGGGTGCCCTGGTGCGGGCCTTCCGGACCTGTACTGAGCCTGCGCTTCTCGCCCTCTCACGCCGGCGTCCGGACGACCAATTTACACCCCGGGCGGCGAGGTGGGCGCGGCCCCGCCGCCACCGCTGGACCTGCGGGGGCGGATCCGAGGCAAGGTCCGGGCCTGCTCCGAGTTGCGTCCGGCCTCGCTGCTGACGCCGTCGCGGTACCGCACGAGTGCCCTGTCCAGGACCTTCAGAGCGGTGTCGCGGGAGGCCCTCGCCACTGTCGCCTGCGTGTCCAGGGCCTCGACCGCCCGGACCTTGGTGAGGGCGTCGTCCAACACTGCCAGGAACTGCGCCAGCGTCATCCCGCCGATGGTTCGAGTGTCGCCGTAAAGCGTCCAGTGCGACACAACCTCGTGCCCGATTGTGCCGAAGGCTGCCATCCCGATCCGAGCCATTTCTGTATCCTCCTGTATCGCGATTGCCTGACAGAACGCCACGTCGCGCCTCGATGACTCGCCGCAAGCGGACCAGCACCCCGCGCGAGCGAGCGTGCTGACAGCGGCAGCGACCTCCTATCCCGCGTGTGTACCCTCAACCCGCACGTGTTGGACCTCAACTGTGTCGTCTTGCGGCGCGCGCGGACCGCCGGCATGGCCGCAAGGGGCACTGGCGAGGGCGAATGCGGAGCGGGGAAGGCAAAGACGGACGGAGCAGGACCCAGAAAGTCGTGAGCGGGGACGCCCGCAGTGCGAGCGCATGTTCCTGCCGGGAGATGCCCGAATCGTGGCCGACAGGCTCTCCCCCGGTCGCCTTACTCAGCGGCGCGTGCAATGTTTGTCGCGGTGCACCGTTGAGTTTGGAACCAGTCTGCCTCGTTTCGGCCCAGCAGTCTGTCCGTAGAACTACGGTTTTCTTGAGCCGCGGAGGTGGTCTTCTCCGCGTGTCGTCCGGCCGTACAAAGTCAACTGCTCAGCCGCCTTGACCCGGGGCGCTGGCGTCACGTCGCGTTGAGTCACTCCGGGAACCCCGAGTACCGGAACGGCTTCCCACTCTCCTCCATCTCCCGGATCCCCAGGTACCCCAGAATGGAGATCGCCAACATGCCGTTGGTGTCGCAGCGCCCCGACAGCCCGGGCCCGCCGCGTTGCAGGAAGTCCTTCCACTCGCGCTGGACGGCCCACTTCCGGTGGAGCGTGTCGAGCCAGTCCTGCATTCGGGCATCGGGGCCGGCGGCGGCCTGGTATTCGGTGAAGAGCCAGTACACGTACGGCCCTACCCAGAACTCCAGCGGGTACTCGTATTTCTGCCCTCTGACGTAGCAGTCGTCGGTGACGTAGTGATATGCCTTCAGCGCGGCCGCCCGCGCGGCCTCGGCTTCCGCCGTTCTGCCTGCCTGCCGGTCGGCCAGGTAGCAGCCGAACAACCCTTCGGCGACGTAGAGATTGCCGAGGAACGTGTGGCAGCCGCCCTCGACTACGTCCTCGCACTGCCAGTCGAACCAGCCGTTCGGCTTCATCTTCCGTTGGCACCACTTCACCGTGTTGTCGAAGGCGCTCCACCAGTGGTCAGGCACTTTGTCTCCCAGCAACTGCATTGCGTAGGCGTAGTACGACAAGCCGGACAGTGCGCGACCCAGGTACACATCGCACTGGCGGCCTTCCTGATGGTAGGTTCTCTGTTGCACGGTGCCGTCGGGCTTCTCGGTCAGCCCGAGGTGGCGCACGACGTTGGGGATTCCGTCGGATTCCTGCAGCGAGTGGTCGGCAATGTAGTCGGCGGCCTTGCGGGCGGCGGCGTTCAGCTTGGCGGCATAGCGCGATCGCCCCCCCCCGGTGTGGAAGTAGACGATCGCGCGGGCGAAGGGCGTCAGCCACTCGCCAATCTGGTTGGAGTCGTACGAGCCGAAGGCCTGTGACGGGCCGCCGGAACCAAGCCCGTGGTCGACCAGCTCATTGGACCAGGTGATCGCCGCCCCGCAAGGCGCCTGCATCTTGGCGACCATGTGGTCGAGGCTGTCCTGGAGCAGCCACTCCGCAAACTGACACCGCACGGTGTCGCCGCTCTTGCGGAACGCCTCGGCCGCGTAGACGAGACCGGTGTCGCCTGCTTCGTTGCCTTCGGTGTGCTTGCCGGTAGTGAGGGCGAAGACGCGCAGGAAGTCGGCGTAGGTGTCGGGGGCCAGCGGGTCATACGTGTGCGGCAGCGCAATGCGCGTCCCGCACATGACGTCGCCATACAGCAAGTCCCGAACCCAGAGCGCCATGGCAGTGCGGATCGACAGGACTGTGTACGCCATGCGCTCGTCCGGCTTGCGGACGTAGAGGTCATCGCAGCCGACGCGACCGTTGACCGTGGACTTTCCGGCGCGGGTGAGATCCACCGTCGCAAGGTAGTAGCCGGCGGGGAGGTCGGGCAGCGGCAGCTCCTGCTCCACTCGCCCCACTGACTCAGGCGGCACATCCTGCCCAAGCCTCCCGGTCAGGGTCTGCTCGTGCTTGGAGAACACCTCCCGGAACCGGAACCGCAACTCGTCATCTGCCCGCAATGACCGATTGGCGCCCGTGCCGACCACCGCCAGCACCGGCAGTGTCTTCGTCCCCTGATCGACGATCACCGCCTGCTCGCTGGTGTCGGCCCGTTTGCCGACCCACAGGCCGACGGCTGCTTCGTCGGGCGGCAGCTTCGACACCTCGCGCTTCAGCTTGCACAGCTCGAACCCGCCGAGGTCGAAGGTCATCTCGTCGCCGTGCTTGTACTCGTTTTCGCAAAGGAAGAAGTGCAGCAGCGTCACCTTGTCGAGCGCGGGCTTGCCGCGCAGGTCGTGCGTCGCCTGAACCCACCTGCCGAGGGTCGGCGTCTTGATCGGCTCGTTGATCACTCCCTTTTTGTCGGTGTGCAGGATGAACCGGAGCGGGAACGGTCGGTCCAGCTTGCTCTCGACCCGGACCCAGTACCGGACGGCGTCCCCCCCGGTGAAGTCCAGCGCCGGGCTCACGGTCCACTGAAACGCCGGCCAGCCCTGTGGGTACGCGCCTTCGTTCAGGTGGTCCACCTTCACCGTGAACCGGAAGTACGGCGCGCCCCAGGGACCGTTCTCCCGGCTGACCGCCAGCGTGCCTTCTTTGCCGCCGGTGGACTGCCATTTGTCGTTGACGATCTCCGGCCGTGCCTGCGTGTCGGCCGGCACTTCCACCCATTGCTGCCAGGGGAGGAGCTTCTGGCTCTCGGCGCGAGTGTGCGGCGCGACGAGCGCGAGGAGCGCGGCGACGTGCCAGAGCGTGCAGTGCTTCATGATGGATTCCTCCAGAGAGGCAGCCCCAGACCGTAGGGGCGGCGCCTGCGTGCCCGCCCCAGCCGGGCCCGCCGCACCCGGGGGCAGACACACCGGTCTGCCCTACGTTGTCGCGCACGCTCACTCCCAATCATACACGTCCCACCGCAGGAAGTCGCCCCCCCCCACGCCGCCCGACTTGAGTTCATCGCTGGCGTTCCGGGCGGTCGCGAGCATTGCTTCGCGAGAGAGGCTCTGCGTCTCGAGAGAGGCTTCGAAGTTGGGTCCGCGAATGATCCGCACGCCAAATTCCTCGGGGCGCTGCCAGAGCGCTGTGCCCGGGTACGGCCGATGCAGGCTCAACTCCACCTCATCCGCGCCGCAACGCTTGGCGAACTCGACGGTACGCCGGACGCTCTCTTCAGACTCGCCAGGCAACCCGACCATGAGGAAGGGCTGCGTCTTCAAACCCGCCGCATGGAGCGCGTCGAGCCCGGCTTGGTGCTGTGCCACCGAGAAGCCTCGGTGCGACTTTGCGAGCACTTCGTCGTCGCCGCTCTCGGCGCCGAAGCCAACACGGACGCACCCCGCCGCCCTCATCCGCTCCGCCAGCTCTGCGTCGACCAAGTCGCCGGCAGTCCAGCAATCCCAAACCACCTTCAGCCGCCGCCGGACGATCTCCTCGCAGATCGCCAGCGAGTGCTCGCGAGTCAGCCCGAACAGGTTGTCGTAGACGTTGAAGCCGTTGATGCCGAACTCCTGCACCACCCGCGCCAACTCGTCGACCACAAGTGACACGCTGCGGTGGCGCACGCGGTGCCCCTGCGGGTTCAGGCAGAACGCGCACCGTTTCGGGCAGCCGCGGTAGGTAACGACACCCACGCTCCTCATGCCGAGGGCCGGGTGCGGGTTGTAGTCTGCCAGACCGAGGAGGTGGTGGGCTTGCTGCGGCAAGGAGTCCACGTCGGGGTTGCGGCGCCGCAGTCCATGGACAACCTCGCCGTCTCGCGAGTAGACAACACCCGCAATCCCGTCCAGCCACTCCATTGCGCCTCGCCCCGAGCCGGCGCCGACGCGGCGCGCGATCTCCAGCAACGTCTCCTCGCCCTCGCCGCTCACGCACACGTCGAAGTCGGTGTTGCGGATCAGGTCCTCCGGCTCCGCCGTGGGATGGTGCCCGCCCGCGACGAGCAGAACCTCCGGCAGTCGCTCCCGCACCAGCCGCGCCAAACGCACGCGCGCGGCATACTCCGGCGTGTGGATCGTCATCCCCACGATCTCCGGCCGCGCCTCAGCGAGGACCTCCGCCAGCCGCTCGTCGAGCACCGCCGTGTCGTCGGTGTCGGGCGACGGTGGGTACAGGTCGAAGATCCGCGGCTCGAAGCCCGCTTCCTCCAGCACCGCGCCAAGGTAGGGCAGGCCCAACCCCTGGGCGAAACGCGGTGGCTTGCTGGGTCCGGCGATGAGGGCGATCATGGTGACACTACTCCCGTAGTAGAATGCGGCGCCCCCCTGAAGTTCCTTGCGCCCGTGAGGCGGGACGCTCTACTCCTGCGCTCGTGAGTCTATCTCACAGTGCCCGCTGTGCCAACGATGGTGTCTGGACACAATGATGTCTGGGTACATGACGCCGGTGTTGGCGGTGTCGGAGTCCCGATGCCTGCAAGCCGGTGCGTCCTAACGTCGGTAAAGCTTAGCCAATGTCGGCTCTGTTGGCAGTTCTTCACGCCCGGCCCTTCGGGCCACCGGAGCAATCGGGGGTGAGGGACTGTCAGCGCAGCGATTCTATCGCGGCCTCCGCCACACATAGAGCCGCAAGGCTGTTTGCCGGGGGATTCTCGGTGGGTCTGCGCTCGCGGACACATTGCACAAAGTAGGCGGTTTCCTCAGCGAACGAATCGTGCCCTGCCGCGACCTCTGTGCGCTCCTCGCCCGAATCCGTGAACAGCCGAAGAGTCCGACCGTCACACCAACCCCCGCCCTTCCGTCCAATGACCTCCACCACCGACGCGGGGAAGCCCGGCGGCGCCAGACAGCAGAGGCTCACCACACCCACAGCTCCCCTCTGGAATTGCAGGTTGACCACACAGGTGTGCTGCTGGGACACTCCCGCCCCGGCGCAGACCTCCGGTGCTTGCAGCGCAAACACGTGCTCGGCCTCTCCGCACAGCCGCAGCAGCAGGTCAAATCGCTCCACCATCCAGGAGACGACCATGCCTCGCGTCGCCTCCTGCTGCCAATACCATCTGCCTGGGTCGAAGTTCACATGGTAAAGGAGTTGAGCAGAACACCAGAGCGGCTCTCCGATGTTCCCGCCCTGCACCACCTCCCGCAGCTTTCGGTCCAGAGGGTCAAAGCGGCTGTCGAAGCCCACCTCGACAACGACTCTCCTCTCCCGGGACAAACGCACAATCTCCGATGCTTGCTCAGAATAGAGAACCATTGGGTATTCCACCAGCACATCTTTGTCCGCCTTGAGTGCATCCGTCACGATCTCATAGTGGGTGTCGTTCGGCGTTGCCACGATCACCGCGTCGACTTCCGAAGCAAGCAGCTCGTGGTGGTTGGCAAAAACTACATGGATACCATGCTCCTGGGCGAATCGCTGAGCCTTTTCCCTCGTGCGTGATGCCACAGCACACAGTTCCGCCTCGGGGATCTCCGCCAGGCACTTCGCTCGTGTCCGCGCCAATTCACCTGCGCCGATCATACCGATTCGTGTTACTGACGAAGAACTCATCTACGGCTCCTCCTTATTCCCACGCACACCGGTCACAGCGAAGGAAGTCCCCGTCCGCCTGGCCGCCGAAGCCCCAGAGCATTGCTGGGACCCGCCAAGCCATGACCTTCGAGTTCCCCATCGTCTGCCGCCCTGCGGGGTCTCATTCCCAATCATACCGATCCCACCGCAGAAAGTCGCCCTTCATCGCGCCGTCTCGCTTCAGCTCTTCTCCGGCCTGTTGGGCGCAGTCGAGCATCGCCGCCCGCGGAAGGGTCCCCGTCTCAATGTACGCCTCGAAGTTCGGTCCGCGAACGATCCGCACGCCGAACGCCTCGGGGCGCTGCCAGAGCGCTGTGCCCGGGTACGGACGAAGCAGGCTCAACGCGACCTCGGCCGCGCCGCACCGCTTGGCGACCTCGACGGTGCGCCGGATACTTGCCGCCGATTCGCCGGGCAGCCCGATCATGAAGAAAGGCTGCGTCTTCAGGCCCGCCACATGGAGCGCGTCGAGCCCGGCCTGGTGCTGCGCCGCCGTGAAGCCTCGGTGCGACTTCGCGAGAACTTCGTCGTCGCCGCTTTCCGCGCCGAACCCAACTCGGATGCACCCCGCCGCCTTCATCCGTTCGGCCAGCTCTGGGTCGATCAAGTCGCCGGCGGTCCAGCAGTCCCAGATCACCTCCGGCCCGCGCCGGATGATCTCCTCGCAGACCGCCATGGAGTGGGCCCGATCCAGCCCGAACAGGTTGTCGTAAACGTTGACGCCGTGGACACCAAACTCTCGCACCACTCGCTCCATCTCGTCGACCACGAGAGAGGGACTACGTTGGCGGACCCGATGCCCCTGCGGGTTCAGGCAGAACGCGCATCGCTGTGGGCATCCTCGGTATGTCAGCAGCCCCGTGCTGGGGATGCCCAGGTGTGGGTGAGGCGCGTAATCGGGCAGGCCAAGGAGGTGGTGGGCCTGCATGGGCAGGGAGTCGAGGTCGGCGACACCTGTGCGGGGCGCGCCCCGCACGATCTCGTCGTCGCAAGCGTAGGCAATGCCCTTGATGCCCTCGAGCCACCCCGTCGTCCGTCGTCTCGATCGCCCGGCGACGCGTTGGGCAATCTCCACCAGTGTCTCTTCGCCCTCGCCAATCGCGCATAGGTCAAAGTCGCTGTTGCGCAGCAAGTCTTCCGGTTCCGCACCGGGATGGTGCCCGCCGGCGACGAGAAGCGCATCCGGGAGTCGCTCGCGGATCAGCCGTGCCAGGCGGACTCTCTCCACGATCGCCGGCGTGTGGATCGTCATCCCCACGATCTCAGGCTGCGCGTCGGCAATCGCGCCCGCGAGCCGCTCGTCGAGCACCGCCAGGTCGTCGGTGTCGGGCGACGGTGGGTAGAGGTCGAAGATCCGCGCCTCGAAGCCCGCCTCTTCCAGCACGGCGGCGAGGTAGGGCAAGCCCAGTCCCTGCACGAAGCGCGGTGGTTTGCTTGGACCGGCAATGAGGGCAATCATGGTTTCGGGCTCCTTTGTGGACAGACAACGATGGCATCGCGCACGCTACCTCTGGTAGAATGCCGGCACTTCGACTGGCTCTCCGCCCCGCTCCCGCGACACCTCCGACAGCAGTCCCGGCGCCGTCATGTTCAGTGCGTCGACCACGTCGATAGGTGGGCGGGTGTCGTCGAGGATCGAGCGCGCGAAGTCCTCGATCATCAGGTGCGCGCCGGCGTCGATGCCGTCGTCGGTCAGTCCGGCCGGCCAGCGCGCAGGCAGGTACTTGTCGAAGTCAAACAGGCTCTGCCATTCGCCGCGGGGCGTCTGCCCGTGGACGTACACCTTGTGCTCGTCCTTGGGGCCGCGGGGCGCTTCGTAACAGGCGCCGGTGCCCTGCAGACCGAGGTACTGGTAGTTCATCGGCCGGTCGGAGAAGAAGTCGAGCCGGATACGCAGGAGCTTGCCGCTCTCAGTCTGGCAGAGCACAACGCAGGTGTCGTCTGCCTTTGCCCAATCGAGGAAGTGCTGGCCGGATCCCTGGCACGCGACGGTCACGACGCGGTCGCCGGCCGCTTGGTACAGCGGCCCCAGGTTGTGGGTGATGTACTGATGCCCCAGCCGCAGCGCCAACTCGGCGGTGCGCCAGTTGTAGCCCGTGTCCGGGGGCGGGAAGCCTCCCTTGAACTCCTGGATCTGATCGGCTTCGCCGTAGTAGACCTCCCCGAAGAGACCGGCGTCGACCATCCCCTTGAGGATGAGGAACGGGCGCGTGTAGCAGTAGTTCTCGGCAAGCATGTACCGGAGCCCCGAAGCGTTGACGGCTTCCAGCAACGCCCAGCATTGGTCCATGGTGGTCGCTGCAGTTACCTCGGAGATCACGTGCTTCCCCGCTTGCAGGGCAGCGATGGAGTGCTCAGCGTGCAGCGGCATGGGAGAGGCGACGAGGATGGCGTCGAGGTCTGCGGCCAGCAAGTCCTCGTAGTCGGTGTAGGTCGCCGCGCCCTCGATGGCCGCAGCGGCCTGGGCGAGCCGTCCCTGGTCCTGGTCGCAGAAGGCGACGACGGTTGCGTTCGAGGCGCGCTGCGCGGCCCGCGCCAGCGCGGTTCCGCGCCCGGCGCCGAGGATGCCGATTCGGATTCCGTTCACTGTGGTTCCTCCTTGGGACGCGCCCAGCCAATCCGAGCCGCGACCGTGAGGGAGCGCGTGACACGCTAACTTGGTCCGCGACGCCGACGTGTCACGCGCTCCCTCACGGTCGCGGCTCGGACTGGGTGAGGAGCGCCACGTTTGGACGGGAGCAGTCGTCGGGGTGCTCACCTGGGTCAGCCCCCGAACAAGTTCGGGCGTCCTGCTGCAACACCTTCCCGGTGGCGCTCTGTCCGCGTGCCTCAGCGCCAACAGGGGTAAACTGGGTCATCCGTGATCTGGAGGAGAGAAGACATGAAACCAACCCCCTGCATTCTGCTGGCGGTCCTCGTCGTATGGGCGCTGGCGCGGGGAACGGTGCACGCGCAGCAACCGCTCTCGTTCTACGTGGCCACCGACGGCAACGACGCTTGGTCCGGCACGCTTGCCGCTGCCAACGCTGGAAAGACCGATGGACCCTTCGCAACGCTGACTCGCGCGCGGGACGCCGTGCGGGCCCTCAAGGCGACGGCGCCTTTGCCGGCGGGCGGCGTGACTGTGATGGTTCGGGCAGGCACGTACGAGCAGCAGCAGACCTTCGAGTTGACCGCCGCAGACTCGGGCACGCCTGAAGCGCCGGTGATCTACCGGGCAGCGGCGGGTGAGGAGGTTCGGCTCACGGGCGGCCGGGCGGTGCCGGCGGACGCGTTCGGTCCCGTCGCCGACGCGGCCGTCGTCGCGCGGCTCGACCCGGCGGCTCGGGGACACGTGCTGCAGGCGGACCTCGCCGCCCTCGGCATTGCGGAGTTGGGTCAGTTCCCGACCCGGTACCGCGGGGCGCCAACTGCTCCCGAACTGTTCTTCAACGATCAACGCATGGCTTTGGCGCACTGGCCCAACGAGGGGTGGACGACCATCGCCAGCATCGTCGACTCCGGCTCGCGCCCCCGCGACGGCGACAATGCCGGGAAGCCAGGCATCTTCGAGTATGCCGGCGACCGGCCCGCCCGCTGGAATGCCGAGGCGGGCGTTTGGCTGCAGGGGTACTGGTGCTACGACTGGTACGCCGAGACGATCAAGGTGAAGTCCATCGACCCTGCGAAGCGGCAGATCGCGCTGGCCGAGCCGCACTTGTACGGCGTCAAGCAAGGCAATCCCTCGCCGCGCCGGTATCGCGCGCTGAACCTGCTGGAAGAGTTGGACCAACCGGGCGAGTACTACATTGACCGCGCCGGCAAACGCCTCTACCTGTGGCCGCCCTCGGAGTTGGCCGGCGCGCGCCTCGTCCTCTCAACGCTGACGACGCCGGTCGTCGCGCTCACGGAGGCGGCGAACGTGGTGGTGCGGGGATTCGTTGTGGAGGCTTGCTTGGGCGATGGCCTCCAGGTGACTGGCGGAACCGGGGACCTGATGCTGGCGTGCCAGGTCCGCAACACGCGAGAACTCGGCATCCGCGTCACCGGGGGATCGGCCCACCGGGTGGAAGCCTGCGACCTCCACGACACCGGTACCGGCGGTCTGGTGCTGTCGGGCGGCGACCGGAAGACGCTGACGCCCGCCGGGCAGGAAGCTGTGAACAACCATATCTGGGACTACTCCCGCCTGCAGTTGACGTACGCCAACGCACTCATGTTGGCGGGCGTCGGGAACCGCGCCGCCCACAACCTGATCCACAACGCCCCGCACCAGGCCATCGGTGTCGCCGGCAATGACCATGTCTTCGAGTACAACGTGATCCACCACATCTGCACCGAGACCGATGACTGCGGCGCCTACTACAAAGGCCGTAATCCCTCGTGCCGGGGGAACGTGGTCCGCTACAACTTCTGGCACAACATCGGCAGCCCCATGGGGCACGGCAACGCGGCTGTCTACTTCGATGACGGCGACGGCGGCGACACCGTGTTCGGCAACGTCTTCTTCCGCTGCGGCGAGCCAGGCCGGGGCTCCTTCGGCACTGTCTTCTCGCACGGCGGGCACGACCTCCTGGCCGAGAACAACGTGTTCGTCGAGTGCAAACGCGCGCTGGGGTCGGCGCCGTGGAACGACAAGCGGTGGAAAGAGGCAATCGACGGCGGCATGGGTTGCGAGTGGGCGACTCGGCTGCTGAAGGAAGTGGACATCACGAAGCCGCCGTACACGACGCGCTACCCCGAGCTGGTGGGCTTCATGGAGCCGCAGCCTGGCCAGCCGCGGGTCAGCCGGGCCGTGCGAAATGTGATCGCGATGTGCGCCGACGTGCGCAGCGGGAACTGGCAGGTCAGCCGCGAGGAGAACTGGGTCACCGACGGCGATCCCGGCTTTGTCGATGCCGCCAAGGGCGACTTCCGGCTTCGGCCCGACGCCGAGGTGTTCACCCGACTGCCCGGCTTCCAGCCGATCCCCTTCGAGAAGATGGGCCTGTACACCGACGAGTTGCGCCCGACGCTGCCGGTCGTAGCCTGGCCGTACGACCCGCCCAAGCCGCTCCCGCCGCTCCAGCAGACGGCGGCCGCACAGCCACCGAAGAAGGGCCCCGCCCCGGTCTTCAGAGTCGGTCGCGCTACGGGCCCAATCTCCCTCGACGGCGTCCTCTCGCCAGCCGAATGGAGCGGCGCCGCGCCGGAGTCGGCCATGCTGCTTGCTCAGGATGCCAGTGGCGCCAAAGCGCAGCGCCAGAGCCGCGCCTGGCTTGCCTACGACCAAGACCGGCTCTACGTTGCTGTCGACAACGCCGTCGCCCCCGAGACCAAGTTGGACGGCAATCAGTGGGGGCAGCACGACGCCGTCGAGATCGGCCTGCAGGTCGTCCGCGAGGGCAAGCCTACCCCTATCTACGTGATCCGCGGTTACGGCAACGGCTTCCTGGAGTTCGGCACGACGCCAGACGGCGACGCGGAGCCCGCCTCGATGGACCCCGGTGACCTCGCCTTCAAGACGGCCGTGCCCGAACCCGGCCGCTGGACGGCCGAGTTCGCCCTGCCCTTCCGCATGCTGGACCTCGACCCGGCCGCGGCGCCGAAGGTTGCGTTCAACATCACCGTGCGGAAGGCGCGCGATGACCTGTGGTTGATGTGGGCGGGAACACGTGGGCACTCGTACGACGTGAGTCGCGCGGGGTTGCTTGAGTTCGAGCACTGATCTTCGCGCACGAGGGGTAAGGGACGCAAGGAACCTCGGGGACTTCAAGGGGCGGTCCGTAGCTGCAGCGGCGGCGACAGCGTGGGGTGCTCTTCGCACTCCCCGCCTTGACGCCCTGATTCGGCCGTGGGTATCATACCGCGTGGCTGTGTTCGCCCAAGACCAGAGGCGGCGCTCTGCGCCGGGCCTTCCGGTGGGCGCGTCGCAGACCGCCGACAGCCCTGAGTCCGGAGTGTCCGCGGATGACAGAAACGGCCGAAAACCAGAGCCGCTCGACGGAGTCCCGCTTCGCGACGCTGTGCCAAGTATACCCGCGAAGGTTGGGAACACACCGAAGTGGAAGTTCGCGGAACTTCCCCGGCAGGCGTGCAGCAGACGTAGGACAGAGGGTATTCTCCCAGACGGAGCCGAAGTCGCACCGGGACTTCGGTGTGTTCCCAACCTTCGCGGGTATACCAGGTGCTCGAGGAAACGGGGTGCGACTTCGTGAGCCACGACTGGTTCCTCCGGACACCTGGTAACCCGACCCCGCGACCCATGGGCTCCCTTGTCGCCGACCCCGTGTTCCGTGAGATCCGGCCGCCAAGCACCTGGGTGTTCCGGAACGGAGTGCTGCGCTTCAACCCGCAGCTAAGCAGGGGAGGCGAGGACCTGGAGTGGTTCCTGCGGAACCGCGATTCGCTGCACATGGTGCACCTGCCCAAACCGCTGATCGTCTACCACAAGCACGCCGGGCAGATGACTGAGGCGCGGGATACGCTGGCGCCCGCACAGCAAGTGATGGCTTCGCCAGGGCAGTTCATCCCGAGCGCTGGAGGCCCTCGCAGGCCGTACGGGGCGGTCACCCAGTAGCGTAACCGGGTGACGAGTCTCCGCCCCGGGCTGACCCGAAGTGGTCTCCGCAGACGCCACGACCTCACAAGAGAGAACCAAGATGTCCACTCCTCTGCTTCACAGCACCGACCTCTTCACCGCCCGCACCGCCGGCTACTGGAACTACCGCATCCCCGGTCTCACCGTGACGCCCGGAGGCGTTGTGCTTGCGCACACGGAGGCCCGCCAGGGACAGGGCGGCGACGGGGACCCGATCGACATTCTCCTGCGTCGCAGCGCCGATGGCGGCCGGAGCTGGGAGCGCGCGCGGTGCGTGGTGGACCACACCGATTACCCCGGCGGTCCGATCAACAACTTCGTCTGCATTCCCGACCGCGACACCCGGCAGGTCCACGCGCTGTTCTGTACCGACTACGCGCGTGCCTTCCACCTGACCAGCGAGGAGGACGGGCTGACCTGGAGCGCGCCGGTTGGGATCACCCAAGCGTTCGAGGCGTTTCGGCGCGAGTACGACTGGCACGTGCTGGCTGTCGGGCCGGGGCATGGCATCCAGCTTGACTGCGGCCGGCTATTGGCCCCGGTCTGGCTGTCGACGGGCGCCGGCACGGAGTTCGGCAGTGGCAAACGCGGGCACCGCCCAAACCGGGCCGGCGTTGTCTTCAGCGACGACCATGGACGGACCTGGCAGCGCGGCGACCTGATCCGGGACACGTTCCCCAACACCAACGAGACGGAAGCGGTGCAGTTGGCCGACGGGCGCGTGTTGCGCAACATGCGCCCGCTGGACGATGGCGCCGACCATCCGGACGCGGAACACCGCCGCGCCGTCAGCCTGAGCGCCGACGGCGCGCACAACTGGAGCACTCCCTACAGGGATCCGGCGCTGCTGGAGCCGGTCTGCTTTGCCGGCTTCTGCCGGCACAGCCGACAGCCCGCGGACGCGCG
>Ga0210020_1000611_pt1 | contig 34584 bp, 24 predicted proteins | sample CryGeymeta201514_FD_183980 | JGI IMG/M metagenome (GOLD analysis project Ga0210020, IMG submission 183980) | Groundwater microbial communities from Crystal Geyser aquifers in Utah, USA - Crystal Geyser metaG 2015-14 (SPAdes) (version 2) | ecosystem: Environmental > Aquatic > Deep subsurface >... | reverse complement strand
GTGAGGATGCGGTGGCGGATTCACTCACCGGGTTCGGTGGGACTCAGGGGGCCTCCGGCTGGCAATATGGCTACATGCAGAGGGCCAGTGCGGGTGCCCCTGGGGCCTTCCGCCACCTGGAACGGTACGAAGCGGGCTGGTGGCGCCGTGGCAATTCACCCGTTCCCGGCGTCTCCGCCACCACGTTCGAAGCCTCACCAGGTCTCGCTGCCGTCCGTCGTTGGACGCCCCGCGAGAAGGGCAGCGTCCGCGTGGTCGGCTACCTCGCGAAGCGGTCTCCACAGGCGGAAGCCGAGTTTCGCGTTCTCGTGGAGGGCAAGGAGATCTGGAAGCGGCAGCTCGCCCGGACGGACTCGATCCCCCACGTATTCGACCTCCTCGCCCTCGACCTGACCGAAGCCTCGGCGGTCGATCTCCTGGTGGTCGCGGGGCCGAACTCGCCCCGGGTCCGGGTGGACGTGGCACTCCAAATCGTCCCTGAGCCGTTCGTCTCCCGCTGGCACGCCGCTCTCCCCACGGGCTTCCCGACGTTCACCGAGGCTGAGAAGGAGGTGCTGCGCAAGAAGGGCCAGGACATACTGCAGAAGATCCGCGACACCTTCACCCTCCCGTCGTGGTTCCAGGCGCGGGTCACCGACAGCGACCGGGAGAGTAGGACACTCCGCGCGGCCCTGATGGAGGGCTACGAGCCCCGAAACGCCAATGGCGAGGCAGAGACCGAGGGCGGGCGCGCATTCATGTTCAACGATGCGGACGGCCGTTTCATCAACCATCGGCATACCCCCGGCAAGTGGCAGCTCTCGGAAGACGGCGCCAGCATGAGCTGCCAGGAGATGGGAAGAGCCGGGATCCCCGACGCGCTGCAGACCGGCGACTACGTGGTCGGCACGATCCGGACCGGCGCGGCACTGCGATCAGTGAATTGCTCTGGCGTGCGTTTCGAGGATGTCAACCTCTGGTCCAGCCCGGGCATCGCCGTCAACGAAGGCGGCGGTGAGGGGGGGAACGTCTATCTGCGAGTGCGTGCCACCCGTCGACCCCGCACCAATCGCCTCCAGGCCTTCGGCGCGGACATATTCCATCTTGCCGGGACAGACCGCGGCCCGACGCTGGATCGCTGCGAGTTGGCGTACGGCGCAGACGACAACCTGAACATCCATGGCAGCTTCGGCCGGATCGTCCAGCGAGTCGACGACCGCCACTACTACATGCAGGGCGCCTATGAGGTCGGGGACACTCTCGAGTTCCGAGACATGTCGTCGGTGGCACTCTTCGGCACGGCGAAGGCCGTCTCCGTGGTTGAGACACCCGCTGGTCCCTCGCTGGCGATCAACGACAGCTACAGCGCGAAGGGGGAGTTCCTCGTGGCGTTGGACCAGCCGCTCGAACTGCCGGCGTGGGCCCTCGTGGTGCTGGACGGCAAGCGCTCGGCCGGTGGCTTCGTGTTGCGCAACTGCTGGCTCCACGACAACTTCCAGCGCACCCTCAGCAACGGTTCCCCGGGTGGTCTGATCGAGAACGCCACGCTTCAGAACGTCGGCCAGGGGCTCTGCATCCAGTTCGAGACCTGGGGTCCCTGGATGGAAGGTCCGTTTGCGCGCGACCTGGTGATCCGCAATAGCCGCTTCCTCGACTCCCCGCCGGACGGAGCGGCCAGTGCCGTCTCCCTGCATCCTCCGGGTGGGGGGCAGCAACGTGAGGCGGTTCGAAGCCAAGCCCGTCACCAACATGACGATCATCGGCAACTACTTCGGTCGAACCGAGGGCGTGCCCGTCTCAGTTCACAACGTGGACGGGTTGAAGATCCAAGGCAACAGCATCGACTGGACGCCTCGAGCCACCCCTGCCGAACGGCCCGACTGGCTCTCCCTGCAGGACTGCGACAACATCTCGATCCAGGGAAACCACACGCTGGGAGTCGCCGCGGGCGGACGGGGTACGGCTGAGGCGTCCAAGAGTGCGCCTGTGAAGCGGTGAACAGCGCTTTTCACGGGCCGTCAGCGGGTCCGCCGGGCAAGCTTGGCCACGTCGCCCGGGCTCAGCATGCCTCGCCTTCCATTGCGCCAGCCCCGAGTCGTCACCGCTTCAGCACAGCCTGCACAATGGCATCAGCCAACGCCTTCATCCCCCGGTCGCCCGGGTGCCCGGCAACCCCGTCCTGCGCGAAGGTCCGCTCCGAACGCGCGGCGTTTGCGGGGTCGCGGCCGAGGGGGCCGGCGTCGACAAAGATGCCGTTGGCCTCTTGGCAGGCTGCCCGGAGCACCTCGTCCTTGGCGGCGTCTGGCCAGAAGCAACTGCGGACCACCACCAGCGGATGGCGCTTCGCCAGGGCGCACCTCAGGAGGCTCATGACGCCGGCCGTGAACTGCGTCTTGGCTTCGTCGGAGACCAGCGCGGGCACGTTCTCTCCGATGGCCAATACTACCAGGTCGGGGTCGAAGGCGAAGAGGTCTTTCGTCTGCCCGTCGATGTCATAGGTCGCGTAGTTCCGCTCGAAGTCGGCGATGTTGCGGACCATGATCTCGGGTGTCGCGCCGGTGTGCTCGGCGAGGGCATGGGTGACGAGGTGGACGTAGTCCTTGTCTTTGGAACTGGCCGCCATGCCCCAGTTGCCGGTCCAGCCGATGTCCGCCTTCGGGCCGTGCAAGGTGATGCTGTTCCCTAAGAACAGGATGCGGCGAATGTCGGCGGGCTTGACCTCCGGTCCTGCCGTCACCGGGAACATGGAAAGGCGGAACTTGGTGCAGCCGTACGGGACGAGGGTGACTGGATCTGCCGGTTTCTGGCTGGTGACCGGGAGGAGCGGCAGCCGCGGGGCGGCCGGGTCGGGGTTCCAGTCGGTCTCAACGGCGTTGGCTCGCAGCGTCAGCGGCGCCTTGAGCGGCTAGTCCCAACGGGCGGGCATCGCCGCGCGGTTCACCGTCAAGCCGGGGTTCTGCACGTCCAGGGCGAACCGCCAATGGGCGGAGGGATCCGGCGTGTTGGCGTCCGTGGTGTCGGCGAGGGGCAGCGCAAAGAGCAGCGGCCCGTAGGAGACCGTGGCGTAGGGCACGCCCCGGGTGCTGCCCGCCTCCGGGGTCGCCACCTGCGTGGCTCGGTGTGCGCCCTCGTAGGGTGCGCCTGTGGCGGCATCGCGGCCCGTCCGCACCATGGCCGCCATCGGGAGGCGCAACTGCACGGAGTCGCCTGGCCTCCAGCTCCGGTTCACGCGTGCGAAGCCTTTGTCGTTCGGGTCGACCGCGACCGCGGTGCCGTTCACGCTCAGGGAAGGCGCCTTGCACCAACCGGGAATGTGGAAGTCCACCGGGAAGGTCGTCTCGCGCTCGGGTTGCACGGAGATGTCGATGGTCTCGTTGAACGGGTAGTCGGTCCGGCAGTCGAGGACGACTGGCACTCGGTCAGCAACCAGCGCCGTCACCTTGCAGGGACCGTAGCAGGTGGCTGCCAGACCGTTATCATAGGTGGCCATCCACATGTGCGTGACGAACCACGGCACGATCCTGTTGAGCGCGGCCGTGCAGCAAAGCGGCGAGTGCTTCGGCTGATACGCGCCGCCGCTGGCCCGCGGCCCGTGGGGGAAGTCCGGGGAGAGGTTGGCAAATCGATTGGGGCTTTGGAAGTAGACGTGGGTCTTGAAGTCGCGCGATACCGTGGCGGGTCCGGCATTGAAGAACGCCCGTTCGAGCCGGTCCGCCATCCGGCCTTCCCCGGTCACCTGGAGTAGGCTGATCTGGCTCCACACATATCCGGCCACATCGCAGGTCTCGCTTCCGCGGAACGCGCCAGTGGGGCCATACCACTCGTCCGAAACCGGCACGCCGTTGGGTTGCAGGGCAACGCGCTCGAGCAAGTCGTGCCAGCCGACAGCCGCTTCGAGGAAGCTCCTGTCGCCCGTCCACAGATAGCCGACAGCCCACGGCGTGGTGCACTCAAGGAACTCGACGACGTGGGCGTTGTCCACCGTGGCCCCCGGGCTCAAGTCCGGTGCCTTGCGGTAACGGGTCAGGTTGGGCAAGCGCTGCCCCTCCTGCCTGAACATGGCATCCAGCGCGTCGGCGATGCCTTGATTGCCGGTCCAGCAATAGGCATCGAAGGCCGGCCAGAGATTGGACACGTTGCCGGTGATCGACCGCAGGCAGTCGGGATCGCTGCCGTAGGCCTTCAGGAGGGCGTCCAGAATGTGCTTGTCGCCGGAGCCGGAATAGAACCCGCTCATGGCGCGGCCCAGCAAGCCGCAGGCCCAGAGCGGCCAGCCCTCCAGCGCGGCCGTGACAGCCTTTCGGTCATCGAGATTGCTTCGCTTGAGCCACCAGAGGAAGAGCAGCCCCTCGGTGTTCATGTTGTCGGCAACGGCGTACAGCCGCCGCTTGGCCTGCGCGATCAACGCCTCGTCGTGCAGGGCGTACCCGAGCCGCGCCAGCCCATCAAACCAGTAGCCGCCCCCTTCGTAGGGCCAGGCGCCCTTGTACCAGAGGAGCCCCTCACCGGTCATCTTGTGGTCCGGCGCCCAGGCCCGTTTGAACTCGTCATCATACTCGTCCATGTGGCCGGTGAACCCGTCCCGCGCGGCCAGGCACCAGTCGCGCAGCCAGCCCGCGGGCTCCACCGCGCCGGGCGGCAGCGGCAGGAACGCCGGGCGATTGGGCGGCTCAAACGGCCGCGCATAGTTGACCCGTACCGGCTCGGGCGCTTCGCCCGCCTCCGCTATCGAGCCGAGCAACGGGGCAATACCGCCGAGAGCCATGCCAAGCACCATCCTGTAGTTGTGTTTCATATGGATCACCGCCACTGCATGGTACTGGATTCCGCGGCTGTCTGTCATGGAGGCCGGCCGTTTGGGCGGCGGGGTCAGCTCGGAACCTGAGTTCACCCGGAATCACCAATCGGTAAGCCCAACCGACCCCGCTCTGGGCCGCTCTCCGTGCGTGTCCCGCGCCCACGGGCACTTGGTTGTGCACCCAGCTTGCGTCTCGGTGACGCGTCGGCGCGCTCGGCGGCTGGTTGCGGAAGCAGCGCGTTCCTGCGAAACAACCATGGCGCCGGACGCCCCGGAGATCCCGCAAGTGGTGTCCCCGATCCCTGCAGCGGGCTTGAGTCTGGCTCTGGCCCCGTCAGAGTCCTGAGTCCTCTGTTGACGGAGGAGACCCCAGCGGCGTGATCGTCACCGTCTGTTCTCCCTGCACCGCCACTGTACGCCCAGACCCGCCGACGGCGAGGTCGCTGGCAACTACTACGACGCGTGCCGTCAGCTCCTCGGTTGGGCTCGCGTTCCCCAGTCCGGGAATTGTGCCCACGTAGTTGCCGCCGTCCGTCCAGGACAGCGTCGCGACCTTGCGGGTCACGAGGCTGTTGTCCGACTGGTTCCGGAGCATCGCCCGCACCCTCAGGTCGGCTGCGGCGATATCCGGGTCTGCGACCGCCACTTGCACAGACACGCTGCCACTCACGCGCAGCGTCAGATTCTCGGGCGAGGTGACGGTGGGAGACGACACCGCGGGCGGCTGGTTCGTCGTGGTGCCGCCGACGGGAATCGGCTCCGGGAGTGCGTCCAGGACCACTGGCGGCAGCGCGGTACGCGCACCGGCTCGCGTCTCGATGTTGCTCTCGTCGAATGTCGTCGTCTCGATCTGGCGTGCGTCAGCACTCAGCTTCCGCATGGTAATGCGAAAGCGGCCGGCCTGCACGTTGGTGATCTCCCACTCGCCGGTGCTGTCGGAAAGGGTGATGTCTTCGCCGGCCGCACGTCCGGCCGCTGCCTTGCCCGGAACAATCTGCGCCGAGACCTCCACCCCGGACAAACCCTCTCCCTCCGGGCCGACAACGCGTCCGGCCAATGTCGCAGGCATGGTGGAGATGTCCCCGAAGCCGCCGCAACCAGCGAGCACACAGGCCGCGACCGGGATCGACGCGGCGACGAGCAAACGGGGTGTTCTCATGTTGTCAGCTCCACTCGTGGGCGTAATCGGGCACGTGCGGCCAGTCTCGGCGCCTTTGGGCGAGCGCACGACTACCGCAACGGTATCGCAGTTACAGCGCGTACAGCGCGACCTTCTGCGTCCCGCGCAATCGCCTCGACGAGATACACTCCGCGTTGGAGCGGGCGACCGTTAGCCGCCCGCGAACTCCACACAACGGTGTTGAGACCGAGGGCCGAGCGGGTCGTGGGCAGCGTGGCCACGGGGCGGCCGTTGGGAGCGAGCACGCGAACCTGAACGTCGGCCGCAGCGCTCAGGACGTAGCTGATTGTGGCGGCGTCCGCTGCCCGGCTGGGCTGCGCGCGGAGGTTGGTGAGCCGGAGCTGCCCTTGGGTTACCGGAGAGAGTGTCACGCGGAACAGGTGCGCGGCTGCGGCTGCTCTGTTGGCCGGCGTGCGGACAGCGTATACTCGCGAAGGTTAGGAATACACCGAAGCTATTGCACAAGTTCGACGCCTCTGCGTGCACAGCAGTGTGTTGAGTGCTCACCACACGCCCACGGGTGAAGTTCTGCGAACTTCCACTTCGGTGTATTCCTAACCTTCGCGAGTATACGCCTATTTCCGCGCCGATGTCCCGTTGGCAGAGAAGGAACGAGCGCTGCAACGCACCTTGGTCTACGCGGTGTGGCCCGGTTCTGGGAACGTGGCTGACCCGGCGCAGATTGAGCCGCTTCGGCCGCTCTTCAAACGCTCTCTGCCGCTGTTCGCCGCGCTCGCTCGGGCCGGCTGGGAACCTGTCACGGAGGCGCACGCTCAGCCCGTGCCGGTGGTGGTCGAGCGGTATGGCCGCCCCGAGCCACGGGCGCCGGTGTATCTGGTGGTGCACAATTCCGCCAGCAGCCCGGCGGAGGCCAAAGTGCACCTCACCGACGGACTGGCGAAGAAGACCTGGCAGCCTGCCGTGACCGATGCCCTCAGCGGCCGCACGTTTTCCCTGACGGGCGCCGGTGTGCGCGTGCCGCTTGCGCCCTGGCAGACGGTGATGCTGGAGCTGCGGCAGCAGTGAGCGGGGCGCGCACCGGCAACAACACGCGAGGATTGACCATGAGCCACTCCCACCCTCTCGGATCGACCCTCCTCAGCACCCTGATGCTGACCTCGACTGCGAGCGGCGAGACCCAACGCCCGGTACCGACCACGGTCGAGGTGAACCACGTCGCCGAGGGCCTGCTGGAGTCGACAAAGGGCTACGCGAACCCGTTCACTGACGTCGACCTCGTCGCCGTGGTCACCCCGCCGGCCGGCCCGCCGCTGCGCGTTCCGGCGTTCTGGGCCGGAGGAGGCCGCTGGCGCTTTCGCTATGCCTCGCCGCTGACTGGTCGGCACGCGTGGCGCACGGAATGTTCGGATCGCGACAACGCGCAGCTCCATGAGGTCAGCGGGCAGATCGAGGTGACACCCAACACGGAAGCCAACCCGCTCTACCAGCACGGGCCGGTGCGGGTGGCCGCCGATCAGCGGCATTTCGTGCATGCCGACGGCACCCCGTTCTTCTGGCTCGGCGACACTTGGTGGAAGAACCTCTGCAAGCGGATGACTTGGGACGGCTTCCAGGAACTCACAGCCGACCGCGCGGCCAAGGGCTTCACCGTCGTGCAGATCGTCTGCGGCCCCTATCCGGATGAAGGGGCGTTCGAGCCGCGCTGGGAGAACGAAGGCGGGAAGCCGTATGAGACCCGCGACTTCAGCCGGGTCAACCCCGCGTATTTCGACTTCGCCGACCGGCGCCTCCAGCACCTCGTTGTTGCGGGGATCGTCCCGGCGATCGTGGGTGGTTGGGGACGGGGCGACTGCGACGGCATGAAGGTGGCCGGTGTTGAGGGCATGAAGCGGCACTGGCGGAACCTGATCGCCCGCTACGGCGCCTATCCCGCCGTCTGGATCATCGGTGGCGAGTCCGAGGGGCCCCTGTGGACCGAGGTGGCAAGGTACGTTCGCGACACCGATCCGTACCGTCGTCCGGCGACCATGCATCCTCACCAATCGGGCCGGAGTTCCGTGACCGACGAAACGGTAATCGACTTCGACATGCTCCAGACCGGGCACGGCGACTGGAACGCCGCCTTCGGCGCGATCCCGAAGCTCCGGGCCGCCTACGCCCGCACGCCCGCCATGCCGGCGATGATCGGCGAGTACTGCTATGAAGAGCACATGCAGACGGGCTTCCAGGACCAGCAGCGCTACGTGTTCTGGGGCAGCCTGCTCAGCGGCGCCGCCGGTCTCACCTACGGCGCGGCGGGCGTCTGGCACGCCAGCGTTGAAGGCGACCCCGGTCTGGCCAGTGTCTACGACCTGACGACGTGGCAGGAGGGTATGCACTACCCCGGCTCCACCCAACTGGGACTGGGCAAGCGACTGCTCGAGCAGTACCCGTGGGCGCTGTTCGAGCCGCATCCCGAGTGGACCGACAAGAGCCGTTTCGCCGCGGGGATTCCCGGCGAAGTGCGGTTTCTCTACCTGCCGAAGCGCGGCGTCTACAACTGGACGGGTGCCCGCGTCAAGAGCCTCGAGCGCGACGTGCCGTACCGCGCCTTCTACTTCGACCCGGTCAGCGGCCGCCGTTTCGACCTGGGCCGCGTGATCAACACAGGGCCGCTCGAGGCGCCGTTCGAGGACCATGCGCTGCCCCTCCTCTTCGAGGACCGCTTCGAGGGAACTGATGCCTCGGCTTGGAAGGACTACGGCGCCCCCAGCCACCGCCAGGACGGCCGGTTGATTGGGGGCAAGGGGATGGTCACCCTCCTGGAGGAGGTCAGCGACACCGACCTGAGGGCCAGCGTCGAAGCCAACAGCAACGCCGAAGCCGGCCTCATCCTGCGCTTCCACGACGTCGATCACTATCTGGTGGCGCTCTACACGCCGCTCCTCAAGGCAATCTACCTCCACGACCGGAAGGACGGAGCTTGGGGCGAGCCGCGTCCACCAGAGGAGGGCCCCCTGGCTGTGGCGCCCTCAGAACCGATTCAACTGGCCGTCCGCCAGTTCGACGCCAGTCTCGGGCGACTCTCCGAGTTGCCCGGGTCCAGCTTCTGGTCGACTGCGGCCGTGAAGTGGAGGTTCTCTACACCTGCGTTGAATGGAGAGCGAGTTGACTTCAAACAAGCCGCTCAGTAGTCGTCGCCAGCTCCTGAAGGCTGCTACGGCGGCCGCGGCGGCCGCGCACTGGCCGACCGCCGGGAGAGCCGAGGAGGATAGGCAGCACCACATGTCCGAAGCGAACCGACACGAGGCCGCCCCCTGCGGCCTGTACTGCGGCGTATGCGCAGACAGAGTGGAAGCAAACGAGTGCCACGGCTGCGGTTGCGATTGCGGCAAGTGCGGCGGCAAGCGGCACGCCGATCACTGTGCAATTGCCAAGTGCGCCGCAGACAAAGGCCGCGGGAGTTGCGCCGAGTGCGACGACCTGCCGCGCACCCGGATCATCGAGTTCACGTTCGACCCGATCTGGCGGCCGCACGAACGCTGTATCGGGAATCTCCGGCGGCGGAAGAAGATCGGTACCGAAGCGTGGCTGATCGAGCAGCAAGCGTACTGGCAGGACGAGCGTGCCCGGAAGGCGCAACTTGCTCTGCACGACAAGTGCGCAAAGCAGGCCAGGGAACTCCGCGAGACGGGTACGTGGACGGGCTGAGGTATAGAACTGATGAGCCAGCGTGAACTGCCGCGTTTCCCGTACGGAGCCGTCTACTTCCGCTACTCCAACCCACCCCGCGAAGACTGGGAGCGCGACTACCGGACTGCCGCCGAGGATGGCATGACGGCATTTCGTCACTGGTTCCTCTGGACCGCCGTCGAGGTCGCGCCGGGCCGGTTCGTCTGGGACGACTACGACCGGCAGATGGACCTGGCGGCGGACAATGGTCTCAAGACGGTCATCGCCGAGATGATCACCGCAGCACCGGAGTGGGCGTGGCGGCAGTACGCCCACGCGCGCTACGAAGACCGCGGCGGCGGGCATCCCTCAAGCGGCTTGAGCGGAAGCTGTGTCACCGGCGGGTTCCCGGGGCTGTGCCTCGACCACGACGACGTGAAGGAAGCCGCGGGACGGTTCCTCACGGAGTTGGTCAACCGCTACAAAGACCGCCCCGGCATGGGCTGGTACGACATCTGGAACGAGTGCAACTATGGCGCCGACATTTGTTTCTGCCCGGCGACGCAGGCGAGGTTCCGTGAGTGGCTGAAGGCGAAGTACGTCGACCTGAAGACGTTGGGCGAGGCGTGGTTCCGGCCGAGCTATGCCGAGTGGGAGGACGTGCAGGCGCCCCGCCATGGCGGTCCCTACCCCGAGGTGCTCGACTGGCTCGAGTTTCGGCAGGAGAACTTCTACGCACAGATGCAGTGGCGGTATGACCTCATTCGCGCCCTGGACCCCGTCAACCCTATCACCGCCCACGGCGTCGTCGGCAGCCTGACGCACGCCGCGCAGAGCGGCGCCGACGACTGGCGCGCTGCCTCGATTGCCGACAGCTTCGGTTACACCTGGGGGGCGGCGCGCCACGGCAACGAGCCCTGGAAGCAGTGGCACGCGGTCGATCTCGTCCGCGCGGCATGTCGCGGCAAGCAGTTCTGGCACGCCGAGGCCTACGCCGGGCCGCTCTGGATGCAGGGCAACGTCCTCGGCCGCGACCGGAGCGACGGCAGGATCTGCGACCCCGAGCACATCCGGCTGTGGGAGCTGACCTCCTTCGCCGCCGGCGCGCGGGGCCGGTTCGGGCTGCGGTGGCGCCCACTGTTGGACGGGCCGCTCTTCGGTGCCTTCGGCGGCTACGGCATGGCCGGCAGTCGCACACCGCGATCCGAGAGGTGCGCCATGATCGCCAAGTGGGCGGCCGCGCCTGAGCAGCAGGACCTGTGGCAGGCGCAACCTGTCCAGGGCGAGATCGGCATTCTCTATGTGCCGGAGACCCAGCTCTTCTGCTACGCCCAACAGGGCAACACCGACTTCTACGCCAAGTCGATGCAAGGCGCGTACCGCGGCTTCTTCGACAACCACGTGCAAGCAGACTGGGTGGCTCTCGACGACCTCGGCAAACGCGATCTCCTCTACCTACCGCTCCCCTACATGCTCAGCGCGGAGACGGCGACGCGCGTGGCACGGTGGGTCGAGGCGGGCGGCACGCTGATCTCGGAGGGGTGCCCCGGGTATTTCGGCGACCGCGGCCACGTTGGCACTACCCAGCCGAACCTGGGTCTCGACGCCGTGTTCGGCGCCCGCGAGAGCCATGTGGAGTTCACGCCCGACCTGGTCGAGGGGTTCAGCTTCCTCTGGCAGTCGCTGACCGTTCCCGGCAGCCTGTTCCTCCAGGCGTACGAGCCAACTGGCGGCACAACACGCGGGGAGTTCGCCGGCGAGCATGTGCGCGGGAAGCCGGCTGTCATTGAGAACCGCTTCGGGAAGGGCCGAACCCTCTTGGTCGGCACGTTCCCAAGCTACGCCTACTTCCGCCACCCCACCGACGAAGGCAAACAGTTCTTCGCCCGGCTGTTGGACTGGGCGGGCAAGCAGCCACACCTCCGCGTCAACGACGACGCAGTGGTCGCGCGACTGGCAACCGGCCCTTCGGGCAATTTCCTCTGGATCGTGAATCACGCTCACGAGGGGACCCGCGACGTGGAAGTCGAGCTGGGCAAGGCAGGGGGTGCTTTCCAACGCGCCAGCGTTCTGTGGGGCGGCTGCGCCCCCACAGTGAGCGGGCGGCTGATCCGCGTCGCCGTGGACGGCCGAGACGCCGCCGTGCTGCGGCTGGAGTAGCGCTCCGGTTGCTCAGACCGACCCACGCAATCTCGCATAGAGCCAGCCGACACACCACCATGAACACCTACCACGAGCCAGCGAAGCAGCTTCCCGTCAGAGCGTTCGACGTCGTCGTCGCAGGCGCCGGCACTGGGGGCGTCATTGCCGCGGTTGCGGCCGCCCGTCAGGGCGCGAAGACGGCCGTTGTCGAGTCCAAGGGCTATCCCGGCGGCATTGCCGTTGAAGGCGGCACGGCACTTCACAGCTACTACAACCTGTGGAAGGCATTCCCGGGCGTCGAGAAGCGGCAGGTCGTGAAGGGTCTCCCCCTGGAACTCGTGGACCGGCTGATCGGCGAAGGCGGCACCACCGGCCACGCCGAGATGTCGGTTGGCTTCGACTATGATTCCGTGTGCACAGCCATCGACACCGAGATCTACAAGCGCGTCGCCTTCGAGATGATGCGTGAAGCGGGCGTCAAGGTGCTGGTCAACACGCTGATGGTCAAGGCGGTCACCGAAGCAGCGGCAGTGAAGGGCGCGGTCGTCGAGAGCCGCTCGGGTCGCGAACTGCTCACGGCGAAGGCATTCGTCGACTGCACCGGCTACGGAGACCTCGCGGCGCAGGCCGGCGCGAGATTCTCGGAGCCCAACGACTACCCGGTGGCCAACAGCATCGGCGTGGGAGGCGTCGACCTCGACGCGTACTACGGGTTCCTGCAGTCGCACGACGCCGTCAGCGAGTTGGCGCACGGCGTGCGCAGCGGCCGAGACAACCAGCTCGTCCGAGTCAACGCGCGAATGCACAAGCTGCCGGCCGAGTTCGCCGAGGGCGCCCGCGAGATCGGTATGGCGCCGGTGGCGACGACCGTCCACGACGGCTACCTCATGTTCCTCAAGCTGAACTACAAGATGCGTGTCAGTCCCACCGATCGCGACGCCGCCGCTGAAGCGGAGTTCGAGCTGCGGCAGCGCCAGGCAAAGGCCGTCGAGCTGTTCCGCAGGCATGTGCCCGGCTGCGCGGGAGCATTCATCGCCCGCACCAGCCCGTCGCTCTGCATCCGCCGCGGTCGGCTCAGCGAGTGCGACTATGACCTCTCGCTCGACGACGTGCTGGAAGCCCGGCACTTCGACGACGAAGTCATGGTCTACGGCTTCCACGACAGCGCCCCGCGCCTGCAGATCAGGGGCGGAGGCACGTACGGCATCCCCTACCGCGCCCTGCGCGTCGCCGGCCTCGACAACCTTCTCGTCGCCGGCATGATGATCACGGCCGACCACGACGCCCACATGTCGACCCGCAACACTGTGTGCTGCATGGGGCAAGGGCAAGGGGCCGGTACCGCCGCGGCGTTGTGTGCTCAGCAGGACTGCGGCACCCGCGAGCTGCCCTACGCCTTGCTGCGACAGGCGTTGGAGGCAGGGCGGCGTATGCTTCGAGGCGTAGGACGGGGGGCTGCCGGGGCGAACGGTCGGACGATGACCAACATCAGTGGGAGGCAATAACCCATGGAGCCCAAGGCGACGACGCTCAACCGCAAGGTGTTGCTTCGCGACGACTTCGGGCCGTGCGTGTGTTGGCCGAAGACGCTCTGGGGCGCCGTGTCGCCGGTGGGGGAGTCCTGTGACGTGAACCTCGACGGCACCCGCTGCCGAGTCACCGTTCAAGCGGAGCGGTGCAACTGCCGTGGCACAGGCTGGCACGAGCACCGCTTCCTCTGTCTACCCGCCTCGGCAGGCGCGAAGCCGAATGACCTCGTGGTCGTCGGCGTCGGGGCCGCTGGGGAACTGCCGCCTATGGAGCCACTGACCGTCAGCGCGGTGATCGACGAGATCAATGAGGCACGGCTGTTCGGTCGGGTCCTGCCCGCTTCCAGGCGACGCGCCCGGAGTGACTTCCTGGCCCGACGGCAGGGCCTTCCCGGCGCCTATGCCGGCTTGTTCGCTCCCCTGGACGCCGAAGTCTTTCGGGGGCTACCGTGTCTTCACAGGCGAGCGGGTGACGTCGGGCGGCGGTGCGCGCCACATCCTCGGCGAAGAGGCATTGCGAGCGCTGGCCGTGCTAGAGCAAGCCGATCATTCGGGTCGAGGTGGCCAGACGTTGAGGCGCGAAGCAATCGCGCGGGCCTCAGCATTCATGGTCCAACGCCTGATTCAGCACGAAGGGCGACCCCGGGGGAAGGGAACGGGCTTCTACTGCTGCCGCCGCTGCAGCGTCGCGCTGTGGCGGACGTTGGCAGTCGGCGGGCTGGACCGCGCCGAGGAGCGCCTCTCCAGTGGCGTGTGTGGGTTGCGGCAGCACCGCGATGGCCTCGGCGCCTGGCGCGGCTTCCCGTTCGCGTATACACTGTCTGCCTTGCACGAAATCCACACGGACGAGGCAGAGGCCGAACTGCGCTACGCCCGGCCTGCGATCGAGCGCCGCCTGTCCCGCGCTCACAGACCGGGGGACACGTACGCCGCTCGCCGCTTCGCGTTGGCACATCAGGTGCTCGCGCGCCTGGGGTAAGTGGCACTTCCCTAACCGGCAATCAGTGGCCAGAAATGTCTTCGAGTGTGCAATCAGCCTCGGGGCTGCGTAGGGCAGGGACGGAGAATCTGCCCCACCTCTCGGCCCACCCGAACAAGCACGTATGAGGATCGGAGCTTGCTGAAGGAGCAGAAGAAACCGTGAAACACCTGCTTGCCGTCTTCTCCGAGGTGGTGCCGGTTCTGGCCGCAGCCCTATGGACCGCCGGGTGCGCATTCCCCCAGGACGGAGGTACCCCCATGCAGGTCAACGTGCCGCTGGATATCACGGGTTGGCAGGAGCAGTTGCAGGAGGTGCGGCCGGCGGAGTTGCCGAAGCTGCTCAAGGTCCACGACTGGCCGGAGCGACAGCCGCAGGGGCCGGCGTATGCTGTGTCCGGCGAGCCGGACAACCTGCTGTTCGCAATCGCCGACCAGCGCAGTCCGGCCTTGCGGACGATGGTCTGGACGAGGTCACTGCCACCCGCCAACCTCTCGGGCTGGGGCTTCTTCTTGCTGACGTACCGAGCTTGTGGCGTTGCCCGGAGTCATGCGCCGCTCAATGCCGTGGCGGTCGTAGGCAAGGGTGTTGACGGCAAGGAGCTCACGACGCCGCTACTGCCCGTGGCTGAGGTGCTCAATGACGACCGTTGGCACAGGGTCCTCGGCAAAGTGGCGCTGCCGGCCAGCGGGACACTGCGGGTGCAGTTGGGGACACGCGACGACAAGGGCCGACTGCAACTGGGTGCCCTGAAGCTGCTGGGGGCGCCGCCTTCGTTGGAGTTTGGGGAGGCATGTGCGGCGAAGGACGCTCCGGCGCGGCCGGTGCCTGCCAAAGCCAAGTGGGAATGCCTCGACCTGTCCAGCCAGTTCAACGACACCTGCGCGGCGGCTTTCGACCGGCTTCTGGCCAAACAGGGCACGGTCATTGACGGAGCCAGTGTCCTCACGTCAGGGCTGGTTCGCGGCATCCCGTTCAAGGTCGGCGGCGCGCCGGCGAACCTGATCCGGCCGGTGGAGTCGAATGGGGACGAGAAGCCCGTCGAGTTCCTTGGCGTGAAGACTACGCGGCACTTCGTCCGCCCCCCGGGACGGGATGACGTGGTGGCAGTGGACCTCGGAGGTAAAGCCAGCGAGGTCGTCTTCCTGATGGTCTCCGCGGTACCCAAGGGCGGCCCGCACTACGCCGAGGCACCCGGCCCGCACAACTTCAACGATATCGGCGCGCTTGCGGTCGAGCTGCAGTACGACTCGGGCGAGCCGGACATCGCGTTCCCCTACTCGCTTGCCGATAGGGGCTTCACGGCCACCCGGATGGCCGGCGTCTATGTCGCCGCGGCCGACCCAGGGCGCACGCTCAGACGTTTCGTCCTGCACAACCGCCTGAGCGGCAGCAACTACAGCCTCGCGGCGCTGACCCTGAACGTTGGCACGGGCCGGCTGGTGCCGGAGTTGGTCGCAGATCCGCCGCCTGTGCGGGTACAGAAGGCGCCAACACCCAAGCCGCAGCAGGCGCACCTGCGCCAGGAGGGGCAACTGCTGAAGCTCGGCAACAGTGCCTGCGACATGGTCGTTGACTGCAGCCGTGGGTTCGCGATCAAGGAACTGGTCAACCGGTACGCACCGAAGCAGCGGGGTCTGGCGGCCGGTTCCGGTCTGGAAGTGTACGTCGGCGACGAGCTGCTGACCGGTCGCGCCTTCGCGACCAAGCGCCTCGGCATCAACGGGACGGAGGCGACGATCGCTCTGGAAAGCACGGTGGCAGGGGTGCCGCTGGGTCTCGAAGTGCGCGTCGCGGTTGACGATAAGCCTGAGGTGCGCCTGCGGCTGTCGGCGCGGAACCTGGGCCCGCAGGAGATCACTCCGGTCATCCGCTTTCCCCTGCTGCGCAGTGTCGAGTGTGGCAGACTCGCCGACAACGTGCTCTTCTTCCCCCAGTACCGAACTGTCGCCAGCCAGAAGTCGGCCTTCTACCAACTCGTCAACGACCGTAGCTTTCCGATGCAGTTCATGGATGTGTCGAATCCCGTGGTCGGCATTGGCCTGGGTCTGCTGACCCGGGACACCGACCTGACTCCACTGGAGTACGGCATCGGCAAGGACACGACTGCGCAGATGTTCGTGCAGTCCTCCGAGCCCTTCTCGAAGCTGTCGCCGGGCCAAGTTCTCACCATGCCGGAAACGGTGCTGCTGCCCCATGCGGGAGACTGGCACGCGACCATGGACGCCTACCGGCAGTGGCTCACGCGAGTGGGCGCGGATGGGGCGCCCGCGCCCGACCGGGACTGGTTCCGTCGGCTCTTCGCCATGCGCGTGCACTTGACGAAGAAGGCCTACTCGTGGGCAATTCCTATCTATGACCCGGCGACGAAGCAGTACCGGATCGACGACTTCATGAAGGCCGACACCGACTATCTCCGGGTGGCGCCGGAGCTCGTCCACCTGGGCGGCTGGTGCGATTTCGACCAGGAACAGGGGGGCGATTTCCTCGGCGGCGACTATGCCGTCAAGGACTACACCGGCGGGGTCGACAACCTGCGCGCCGCTATCCGCAGCCTGCAGGAGGAGCATCACATTCCAGTGTCGCTCTACATGATCCCGGACCGCTGCCGCAAGACCTCCGAGATCGGGACGAAGCTGGGGAGGAGGATCTGCACCGTCCGCCAGGACGGGTCGGTCGGTGAAGATGGGCCGCTCTACTACGTCTGCCCGGCCTACTCGGAGTGGCAGGACCACTACGTCGAGGCTGTCAAGCGCACCCAGCGCGAACTGGGCGTGAAGGCCCTTTACATCGACGTGTTCGCGTTCTCCCACGGGGCGGCGTGCTACTCAACGGAGCACGGGCACCCGGTGCCGTCGAACCCGAAGCAAGTGAACCGCGAGCTGATCCGGCGCCTTCGCGAAGCTCTGCCGCCGGAGGTGGCACTGTGGAGCGAGTACCCGCTCGACGACATGAACGCCCGGTATATCGCTGGCAACATCCACTACTACTGCCTGGACTGGCACGAGTACTTCTCCGAGACCCACAACGCAGCCGAGGCGGCGCCACAGGTGGCCTCCACCGCCCTCAACGCCTATCGCTATGCGTTCCCACACACCCGCCAGTTCATCTTCCTGTGTGGCAGCAAGAGCTGGTCGAGTGAGTGCAAGTTCCCCTTTTTCAACGGCGAGCCGCTGTACGACGTCTCGTGGTTCCTCTACGCGGGGTCAAACCTCGCTCTCGTGCGCAACGCGCTGGCGCTGCAGCAGAAGTACGCTGACTGCTTCGCGTCCGCCAACCCGCGCATGGAAGTGCTGACCGAGAAGTGGGAGGTGCATTCCAACGAGTTCCCCGGCGCCGGGCGGACAGCTTGGACGCTCTACAACGCTCGGTACACCACCGTGAGCGGGCCGGTGCTGAGGGTGCCCCATGCGGCCGGAGCCACCTACGTCGATGCCTGGAACGGCCGACGGCTGAAGCCGGCCCTCGCCGGGAAGACGGCGACGATCTCCCTGCGGATGGAACCACAATCGCTGGGGTGTGTGGTGCAGGAGAGAAAGCCTTGAAAGCGGCGCTGGGTGAGCTGTGGCCGAGCTGCGCGGGTTCGACGGCAGCGCCGGCGACTGGCTCGGGTTCATTCTGGACACCGCTGGCGACAGGCCGCTGAGCTTCCGCTGGAGCGACGACTTGGCGCGCACGTGGACGGCCAAACAGGTACCGATCACCTATGACTGGCAGAAGCTCAGCGGCGGGCTCGAGGTCAAGTGCCTCAAGCGCGATCTCGTGCTCGGCCACGCGATCACGTTCAGCGCGCGCACCCAACTCGTGACCCGGATCGAGAAGGTCGAGGGCAACACCTTGTGGCTGCGCGACGCGCCCAGCAAGACGGTCGCCGAGGCCGTGGTGCGGCATTGTGACGCCGACGCGCTCCAAGGCGCCATCGACCGCGCCATCCGAAGCCGTCGGCACGTCTTCTTCCCGACTGGCTACTACCGGCTCGAGCACGGGCTAACGGTGCGGAATGCGGCGATCCGCCTGGACAGTGCCAGCGGGGTGAACACGATCTTGGACATCAGCGATGGCAGCGGGCCCGTGTTCGGCCGCTACAGCGGCCGGGAAGTCACCCTCCGCAACTTCCGCATGCTCGGCCATACCGGTCTGGCCGACAAGCCGGGCACCCTGCAGAATGCCACCGGCAACCCGTTTTGGTGCTGCGCGCTCAAAGGCTGCAACGCCGTCACGATCACCAACACCGAACGGGTCCTGTGCGAGAACGTGCATGTCGCCCGGATGGCCAGCGAGGCTTTCTACTGCCAGGGCAGCCGCCGCACCGCGCCGGACAAGGGCCCAGAGGTCTACACGAAGTCGCTGACGTTCTTGCGTTGCTCCGTCACCGACTGCGCCGCCAACGCGTTCAACAACAACGACACCAGCGAGAACACCTCAGTGCTCTACTGCCGCATCGACGGCGCCGGCTGGCATGCATACGAGGGTCCAGGCCGGTTCATCAAGCTGATCGGCAACTATGTGCGCAACGCCGGCCCGTTCACGGTCGGCGACATGAGCCACCGGCTCAAGGACCTGACGGAACTCGGCTGCGGCCAGGCGATCATCGCCGACAACGTCTTCGAGGGCTGCGACGGACTGAACGGCGGCATCTCCGTCAACCACGGTTCGACGCAGGTGACGATCGCCAACAACCTGTTCATCAACTATACTCGCGAAGGTTAGGAATACACCGAAGCTATTGCACAAGTTCGACGCCTCTGCGTGCACAGCAGTGTGTTGGGTGCTCACCACACGCCCCCGGGTGAAGTTCTGCGAACTTCCACTTCGGTGGATTCCTAACCTTCGCGAGTATACCGCGGCACCGCCATCACCGTCACCGGCCAGACCACGCGTGACTCGGACCCCTCGCAGCAGGCAGTGGTCCGCGGGAACATCATCGACCTGACAGCCGTCGGCAAGCCGGCCCCGGCGCGCGCCGGTCTCGACCTCGCCGCTTCCGACGTGACCGCCAGCGACAATCAGGTGTCTGTGCGCGGCGAGGTTGACCCGAACGTGACCGGCATTCGGCTCAGCGAGCCAGCCATCAACCTCCTCGTGCACGACAACCTGGTGCGCACCTGTGGGCACGGCATCGTCGCGCGCCCATGCCGGTCGAGCGTTACCGAGGTGGGAGCGCACGGCACCTTCCTCGAGAGTGCCCTGCCGCTGGAGTGGCCCGTCGGCCATCGCTACCGCGGCTGGAATCTGGTCTGGCTCGGAGGCGCAAACACCGACAAGCTCTGCACCATCGCGGAGTTCGACGCTGAGACCTGCAGGTTCCGGCTGGAGCAGCCATTGAAGATCAGCGTCGGCGACTCGTTCGCGATCTTCCCGCCCTCGGCTAACTGGACCCTCCACAGCAACACGATCGCAGACTGCCGGCGTCCGGTGGCGCTCGACGGCTATGGCAGCCCGACTTCGGTGTTCCGCCAGAATCCGGTCACGCGCGGCTGGGCGGCCGACGTGGCGCAAGCCGTCACCATCGCCGGCGAGTACAAGCTGATCGGCAACCATCTCCAGGGGGTTGACGAACCGGAGTCTGCCGCTCTGGTGCTGCTGCCATGCCGGGCCGGCAAGACATTACGGAACGTGGTGCGCGACAACGTGTTCGAGAACTGCGTGCAGCCGGTGCAGGAGCGCGCCAAGGGCCTTTGGGCTGCCGCAACCAAGCACGGCAACACCTTCCTCGACTGCCCAAGCGCGGAGCAGACGGAGGCCGCCCCGGCCGAGCCGATCCCGGCCGCGTTCGTCCCCGCCGAGGCGACTCGGCACGCGCTGCTCGAAGCCGGGCACTTGGCCGGACCGATCGCGGTGGACGGCAGCATCGACGAGTGGCCGTGGACCGACCCCAAGCGGGCGATGCCGATCCGGTACACGCCCACTGGCGACGAACTGCTCGACTCGAAGGGGCGTCTGTGCGCCGCCTGAGACGAGGAGAACCTCTACCTCGCCGCGCGTTTGAGCACGCCGAAGGACACCCCCCTCAAGGCAGGACTGGACTGGTCCGGCGACGGCGTCGAGCTGTCGCTGCGCGGCGTAAACACGGCGGAGGTAACGCCCATCTTCGTGCTCTGGGGTACCGTCGACGGCACCTTTCAGGGGTCGACGGCCATGGGCGCCTCGGCGGCACAGATCGCCCGGCTCCAGCGGAGCGCACGCTACGCCGCGCGCCTCGGCGATGCCGAGTGGACCTGCGAGTGGCAACTCCCCTTCGCGGCGTTGGGCATGATAGCCGCGCCCGCCAAGGGCCTCAAGCTGAACGTCGGCTTGCGGACGCTGGCCGACGACTCGTGGGCCGCCTGGGTCCCGACCGGCGGCCGCGTCTGTGAGGTCGATCTGGCCGGCGAGGTCCAGTTGCGGAACTGAAGTCCCCCGGGCCTGGCCGTCCAATCTTCAGTCTGCCCTCGCCAAGATCAAGGTGAAGGACTCCCCACTCACCTTCCGCCTGGGCGACCGGACGCTGACAATGTTTGGCGCGCGAGTCCTCGCCGGCGGCGAACCGCTGTCGGCCGTGGGGCACTGGATCGTCGGGCCGGCAGACCTGCAGTTGGTCATTGCGCCGTGACAACCGGCCGACCCGCCTTCGACGATCACGGCCGACTTCGCCGCTCCAGCCCGTCGGACGCGCTTCCCGCGAGGTGGGGTCCTTCGGCGGAATCAGGATCCAGGAGGTGACTTCTAACGGGCCCCGCGAGGTGGCGCTCTATCTGGCGCGTCAGTGTAGCGGTCTGCCATTGGCCGACTTGGACGCACACTTCGGTGGTATCGCTTCGTCAGGTGTCACCATGGCGCGCCAGCGAATCGGGAATAGAATGGAGAGCGACTGGAAGCTCCCCATCGCGGCACCGGGCCGCAACCGAATCTCATCTGGGCCACCGTAGCTGCGCGCTGTGTTCCGGACCTTCGCCGGCAAGCCTTCCCAGGCAAGGGTCGCCAGCGCCACGGAACGGTGTATGACAATGGCATCAGCGTTCACCCACAAATTCCTATCCGACGACCTCGCCGAAGTCACCTTCCCGTCCGGGGAGGTGCTCTACTCGCCCTGTGTGCCCGCCTGGGAACAAGAAGTGGCGCACAATCACCGGCTCGTGGTGCGCGAGGACCAGCACCGTGCCCGGGAGCTCCTGCGACCAGGAAGGCAGGTCCTGGATGTGGGCGCCAACGTGGGCCGGCTTACGGTCCTGACGTGCTGGCTGGGCGCCCACGCCACCGCCATGGAGCCGATCCCCGACAACGCCAAGTGCCTGCAGACGCGCTGTTGACGCACGTCACGGAGACGGGTAGACCGACTCCGTTCAGGAAATCGGGAACAGCAAGGAGTGTTCTACCTTGGACCTCCGCCGTCTACGCCGTCTGCGTTCGCAGGGCACCTACCAAACACGGATCACGACCCCTGCGAAGGTAGAGGCGCGGAAGGACGGACTGACCGAGGGTGATCTGGACCACGCCGTTCAGCACGGCCAGGTCATCGAGGACTAGGGCAGACGCGTATTGGTGCTGGACACTACAGTCGACGACGGATTGCCGTCCACGTGGTCTTTGAGGAGTCGCGCGAGCGGTGGGAGGTTGTCACCGTCAGCGCGTATGTTCCGGATCCACGTCTCTGGGAAAAGGACTGGAAGACGAGACGTTGAGGTGAGCGACAATGACACGTTGCGCAAACGGGTGCGGCTCGAATCGCCAGGAAGGCGAGACCAACCCCACTTTCACGCGTCGGGGAAGCAATGTGGAGGTCACGATCTACCACGTGCCTGCAGAGATCTGCCCGGTCTGCGGCGAGGACTTCCTTACGGCTGCAACTGCGCAAGCCATTGACGACCTGCTGGAGCCGTTCCACGGGAGAGGGCAACGGATCCCGGAGCTGCCCCCCGCAAGAGTGCTCATCGAGTACCCGGCGGCGGCAGGAGTGGGAAAGGCTGCTTGAGTCCGGGCCCACTGACCGTCAGGACAGGCGCCGCGCCTCGATGCTCGGCAACAGCAGCGCCAGCAGCCCAGCCACCACGGTTAGCAGCGCCACCCCCGCCAGCGCGCCGCTGGTCTGGATCGTCTCCACCTCGGCCACTTTGCCGATCAGCGGTAGCGCCACCCCGGCTACTCCCCACGCCAGGCCCATCATCATTCCGGAGGCGGCGCTCTGGTTCGAGGGGCAGAGGTCCTGGGCGATCACCACGAGCATCGGCCCGGCCAGGCTCACGACGAGACCGCCGGACACCAGGAAAAGCAGCGCTTGGGCGAACTCGTGGCTGAGCGCGAAGCCCACCAGCAACGGACCCGCCGCAAGCGACGACGCCACGAGCATCACCCGCCGGTTCGTGAGGTCCGACAGCCAACCGCCTAACATCCCGCCGCCGGCGCCGGCTGTCAGGAAGACCGAGAGGGCCACGCCGCGTTGGGAGAGGCTCCAGCCGCGCTCCTCGCACAGGTGCCCCATGAAGGAGTTGAGCGCCGAGAAGGTGGCGGAGCGGAGGGCAACCACGGCGAACAGCAGCCACAGCACGCCACTTCCGCGGCCGATCAGTTCACCCCAGTCGGGTCGTGGGCTGTCTGCGGTTCGGCTTGCCGTCCGGGGCAGGCGAGCGGCCAGGACGGCCGCCAGCGCGAACCCCGGCAGGCAAAGCCACAGGAGTTGTCGTAGACCGCCCGTCCGAGCGACGAGTTGGGTCACCACCAGCGGCGCCGCCGCCAGACCGACCGCGCCGCCGGTCAGAAAAGTGGCGAAGCTGAGTCCGCGCCGGGTCGCACTCGTCGTGGCCAACGAGGCGGCATTGGGGTGGAAGGCGCTGACGCCCGCCGCGCCCAGGATCAGCAACGCCACGAGGCAGGGAAGATTCGGCGCGAACCCGACACTGCACATGAACAAGCCCGCCCAGGCAGTGCCAAACGCGATGAGCCAGCGACGCCCGACTCGGTCCCCCACGACGCCGAGGAGCGGCTGAGCCACCGACCCGAACACAGCTACCAGCGCCGGCAGCATCTGCACTTGCGCTTTGCCAAGACTGTACGTCCGGCCCAACTCCACCAGAATTGGGCTGAGCATGGTGGCGTAGAAGTCACTGAGCGCATGACCCAGTGCCAGCAGAGCGACGAGGCGGCGACCGCAGGCGGGCGCCTGCCTGTCCGTCCTACCGGGTGCTCCGCGAGTCGGGATTTCGGCGACTGCGACTCGCGGAGCGCTGCTGGGCTGAGGGGTGTCCAAAGCGGTTTGGGTCGCGGCGCGCGCGTCTACGCCAGCATCTCCGCGACCGCGACTTCGCGCCCTTCAAGCAGCGACTTCTTTCCAGCCTCAAGCACCGCGATGACCTCGACTTCCTCGTCGACGGGCACCGACACTTCGTCTTCGCGGACGAGCTTCATGAACCGGTCGAGGAGGTACCAGTAGAGGTCCGTCAAGTCCGGCGCCACGGTCCGCCAGCCCTTCTGCCCGTGGACACAGATCTGATAGCCGGCCTGCATGTAGCCGGGTTCGCCGACGAGCAGCACGACATCGGTTCCCGACTCAAAGCGTACGCGCACGATGTTGCGGCCGGGCTTCCCGACATTGAGGCACGACACCGCGCCGCCGCCGAACACGCCGTAGGCCATCGACAAGGCGTGGATGCCGTAGTACACCAGTTCATTGCCACAGATCGTGGTAGCAATGGGGATGTCGCCCAGGTCCTTGAGCTCGTCGCGGAGCGCAATGATGTCCGGCACGAACCGCAGCGAGCTGGCCGACATGAATGGCGTGCCCGTTCCTTTGGCGAAGGTAGCGATCGCTTTGGCCTCCCGCGCGGTCATGGCCAGCGGCTTGTCGCAAAAAGTGGGAAGTCCCTTCTTCAGCGGCTCGTAAGCGTACTGGTACTGCTTGCCCGAGCCGTCGTCAACAATGATGACCGCATCGACTCCCTCCGCGCATTCCTCCGGCGTCTCGCACACCTCGGGGATGCTGCACACGTCAGCCAGGCGCTCCGCCCACTCCTTGTGCGGATCCCACACCTTCACGACTCGGGCATCCTCGAGGGGCTTCTTCGCGGCGGCAAAGGTCCACTCGTACTGGCTCTTCTTGGCTTCGTCGTAGCCGTTGAATGTGCTGGCAAACGCCGTCCCGTGGAACGAGCCGGGCGTGCGCGGGGCGTCCATGTAGCCGTAGGTTGCAGCGGAAACGAGACCGATCTTCAGCATGTTGGTTTTCTCCTTCGGGTGTCGCGCATCAAGGGTCGGGCGTCAGGTGTCGAGTTCCGGGCTTCGCACTTCGACATTCGCGCTTGGCGCGCCGAGATTGTAGCTGATTCACCGGCGGTACCCAAGCAGGAGCTTCAGATCAACCAGGTCGGTTGCGCACGGCCGCGGGCAGGGGATGCCGGGGCGCCGGCGAATGGTTGGGGCACGTGGAGGTGGGCTGCAACATGAACGCACGCGATCTTTCTCGCCGCGAGTTCCTGCAGACGACCGGTGCCGCCGGTTTGGCTGCGACCATCGCCCTTGCTACGGCGAGGTTGGAAGCAAGGGCTGCACAGGAGAAAGAGCGCACCGACCCCGACCGGAAGATCCGGCTGGGTGTCGTTGGCGGCGGGTTCGGCAGCGCGTACCAGTGGCACCTGCAACCCAACTGCGAAGTGTACGCAGTCAGCGACTTGATTCCCGACCGGTGCAACCGGTTGCGACAGGTCTACAAGTGCGACCGGTCCTACGAATCGCTGGAGAAGCTCATTCTCGACGACAACATCGAGGCTGTCGCGGTCTTCACCGAGGCAACCAACCATGTGAAGCACGACGTCGCCGTCATGAACACGGGCAAGCATTGCCTCAGCGCGGTGCCGGTGGGCACGACGCTGGAGGGGCTTCAGCAGGTTGTGGAGGCGAAGGAGAAGAACGGCGTCACCTACATGATGGCCGAGACCAGCCACTACCGGCCTGAGGCGATGCTCATGCGGCAGCTCTATCAGGACGGCGTGTTCAGAGAGATCCTGTACTCAGAAGTCGAGTACTACCATCCTGCTCGCCGCGGAAGTGCCGAGCGCCAGAGCCTCTGGTACCGGAACAACAAGCCCACCTGGCGGCACTGCTACCCGCCCATGTGGTACCCGACGCACTGCACCGACTTTGTGGTCGGCATCACCGGCGAGCGGTTCACTGAGGTGTCGTGCATGGGGCAGCGGGCCGACTTCGAGGTGGACCCGGAGCGCAAAGACAACCAATACGGCAACCCCTTCCACTCCGGCGTCGCGCTCCTACGGACCGACCGGGGCAATCTGTGTCGGTGCAACCGGTCCAGCCAGTACCACGCCCACGGTGAGCGCGCCCAGTGGTTCGGCGCCGAGGTGTCGGCCTTCATGCCGTCCTGGGCGGGGCAACCGTTCGTGATCAAGCGCGATGGTCAAGGCGACCTCACCACGCGTCCCGACTACTTCCACTTGCTGCCTGAGCCCATGCGTGTGCCCACCGGACACGGCAACTCGCACACGTTCCTCACCCACGAGTTCATCATGGCCCTGGTGCAGGGCCGCGAGCCAAGCGTGGATGTCTACACGGCCGTCGCCGAGACGGCGTGCGGCATGGTCGCCCACGAATCGGCGCTGAGGGACGGGGAGCGGATGAAAGTGCCGTCGTTCGACAAGAAGGCGTGAAGCCGCTGCCCCTGAAGGTGAACTCCCGTGCACAAGCTTTTAGCCCTCGGTGATCTTCTCGTCCCCGCCGAGTTCATGGAGGTCGGGTTTGAGCCGCTGCGCCGGGCCGGCGTGGAGGTCATCGTGCGACAGTGGGAGCACGCGGCCATCGCGCAGCTTCAGCGCGATAACCTCCTGGTTGAGCAGGGCGGTCCCGAGGCTGTTGCGCTGCCTGAGGAGCTGACGCACGACGTCGCAGAGTTTGACCTGCTGTCGGTGCAGTTCGCCCCGGTTGGCGCGTCGCTGATCGAGGCAGCCGCGAGGCTGCGACTCATCGCCGTGCTGCGCGGCGGCGTGGAGAACGTAGCTGTTGCCGCCGCCACCGAACGGGGTATTGCCGTGCTCAACACGCCCGGCCGCAATGCCCGGGCAGTGGCTGAGTTCACGGTGGGCGTCATCCTCGCAGAGGTCCGCAACATCGCGCGCAGCCATGCTGCATTGAAGCAAGCCGACTGGCGCAAGACCTTCCCCAACAGCGCCCACATCCCGGAGCTGTACGGCAAAACCGTGGGACTGGTGGGGTACGGCTACGTCGGCTTCCTGGTTGCGGGCATGCTCCATGCGTTCGGGTGCCGGCTGCTGGCCTACGACCCGTATGCGAAGAGAGACCCGGCCCCGGCGGCGCTTGTCGACCTGCCGACTCTTCTCCGGGAGAGCGACGTGATCTCTGTCCACGCCCGGCTGACCGACGAGAGCTACCACCTGATCGGCGAGGCGGAACTGGCGCAAGCGAAGCCCACTGCCGTGCTGGTGAACACGGCGCGCTCGGGGCTGGTCGACGAGGTCGCCCTGATCGACGCGCTCCGGACGGGCCGCCTGGGCGGCGCCGCCCTGGACGTCTTCGACGAAGAGCCGCTGCCGGCAGACCACCCCTTCCTGACGCTCGACAACCTCACGCTCACCCCGCACCTCGCCGGTGGTACGCGAGATGCCTTCGCCAACAGCCCCAGGCTGATGGCGAATCACTTGCTCAAGGCGCTTGCCGGGGAAGGCGACCTGCCCGTCGTGAACGGCGTGACGCTTGCTTTCTGAGAAGGAGTCATTCATGTCCTCGCTTCGCCCAAACACCCCGACGGGTGAAAACGCCCCGCCTTGGGGAAGGTAGGCGTAAGCCGGTCGCCTTCTGCCAGCGAGGCGTGGGAAGAACCGGCTGACGCCTATCTTCCAGCGTGTGGCGCGGCGTTTCCGAAGGAGTTCACACAATGCAGTATCGAGAGATTGGTCAGTCAGGCATTCAGGCATCCGTCGTCGGACTGGGAGCGTGGGCCCTCGGAGGCGGCTCGTGGTGGGGGCCGACGGACGATGACGAATCGGTTCGCGCCATCCAGGCGGGGCTTGACGCCGGCATCAACCTGATCGACACTGCGCCAGGCTATGGCTGGGGGCGGAGCGAGGAGGTCGTGGGCCGCGCCGTCAAAGGGCGACGCGACGACGTAGTGCTCTCCACCAAGTGCGGTGTCTGGTGGCAGGATGACCGCGGCGCGCCGTTCTTCGAGGCGGCCGGACGCAAGGTGAAGCGGTGCCTGCGGCCCGAGACCATCTGCGAGGAAGTCGAGCTGAGCCTCCAGCGGCTGGACACTGACAGGATCGACCTCTACTTCACCCACTGGCCGGCTGTCGAGCCCGACCCGACACCCATTGCGGTCACCATGGAATGCCTGATGGACCTGAAGCAGCAGGGCAAGATCCGCGCCATCGGCGCCTCCAACGTCAGCCTCACGCAGATGGACGAGTACCGCGCCGCCGGCGTGTTGGACGCCAACCAGCCGCGTTACAGCATGCTCGACCGAACCATCGAGGCGGAAGTCTTGCCCTATTGCCAGGAGCACGGGATCAGCATTTGCGCCTACACGCCGCTGGAGCAGGGATTGCTCACCGGCAAAATCGGGATGGATCGCCAGCTCTCCGAGGGGGAGGTGCGCAACGGCATCCCGTGGTTCAAACCGGCGAACCGCCAGCGCGTGCTCGACCTCTTGGCCGGTTGGGCGGACTTGACCGAAGCCCACCACTGCACGCTCTCTCAGTTGGTCATCGCCTGGACCGTCGCGCAGCCCGGGCTCACCTTCGCCCTCTGCGGCGCCCGCAAACCCGACCACGTCCGTGAGAACGCCGGAGGCGGCGGGATTCATCTCGCCCCCGACGAGCTTGCCCGGATGCGGGAAGACGTTGAGGCGTTGGGCAAGCCCGTGTAGACCGCCGCTCCCCACGCACTGACCAGCCCGCCAACCGCACACAGTAGTATGGGTGCGGTTGGTACACCGATCACGGCATTCGCCGCCCGCACTCCCGGTACGCCGCAGCGATCATCGCCGCGTGTTCCTCGGCCGGGTTCAGGTGCAGCGTGGTCGTCTTCGGCACGTTGTAGTCCCACGAGTCCCCGGTCTTCTCCATCCAGTCCCGCGTGAGCGCCTCCAGTTCATCGCGCAGGTTGACGGCAGCGACGTCCTCGACCAGGTTCGTCCTCTGGTACGGGTCGTCCTGGTTGTCGAACAACACCCACGGCCGGTCTTCGTAGCGCGCATACGTATTGCGCTTGGTCCGCACGCCACGCCAGCCGCCCTCGACCTTGGTGGGGTAGGGCATGTAGATGGTCAGGTAGGCAGACTCAGGCCCATCGTCGGCGGGGTCGAGCAGCACACTGGACAGGTCCTGCCCCTGAACGCCCGCAGGAACCGGTGCGCCGGACAGCGACAGGAGTGTCGGCATCAGGTCGACCCAGGAGAAGATCGCGTCTTTCGTCCGTCCCGGCCGGATCGCGTTCGGCCAACGGAAGATACCCGGGACCCGGATCGACTCCTCGTGCGGCTTGCGCTTCAGGATGTAGCCGTTGGAGCCGAGCATGTCGCCATGGTCGGAGGTGAAGATGAACAGCGTGTCGTCTGCAATGCCTTCCTCGTCCAGCGCCCGCATGATCCGGCCGACTTGGTCGTCAATGCAGGTGATGGCGGCGTAGTACCCGGAAATGTTGGCTGCGGTGACCTCGCGGCCGCCCGGCCCCATCTGCGTTCCGTGGACGAAGTTCGGGCGGAGCTTGACCTCCTCAGATGGGTACCGCTCCATGTACTCGGGCGGCGCGACGTAAGGGTCGTGCGGTGGGCCGTACCCGACCAACAGGCAGAACGGCGAGACCTTGTGACCGCGGATGAACTCCAGGGCCGCGTCGGTCCACTCGAGGGTCTCATACTGCCCCATAGGGATCGGCTCGGGGTCGTCTCGGAAGTACCAAGTGTCGAAGTAGGCATGCCGACACTCGTTGGCCGCCCACCACTGGAAGCCCAGGCGGCGCTCCTTCGGCACGAAGCCCGGCTCGCGAATCGCCCCGTCCAGATGCCACTTGCCGACGAAGCCGGTGACGTACCCAAGGGCATTCAGCTCCGTGGCCAAACTCGCCTGCTCGATCGGGATCCGCTGGTCGTTGATCCGCAACCCGGCCCGGTGCGGGTACTTGCCCGTCAACAGCACCGCGCGAGCGGGGCAGCATACCGGGCAGTTAGAGAAGGTGTTCGGCAGGTACAGCCCTTCGGCAGCCAACCGGTCGAGGTTGGGGGTCTGGACTTGCGCGTTCCCGGCGACACCGAGGTCCTGGCCGCGGTGCTGGTCGCTGAAGACGAGAACGATGTTCGGTTTCCGTGGAGCTGGCATGTGCGAGGTGACTCCCGAGACGGTTCGTGTTAGCGCCCTGTTCGCCAGCCGTTGCCGCGTTCCTACCGGTGTTGTCCCGCAGTGGCGCCAATGTCAATGCCGAGAGGCGTCCGGCCACTCCAGCTTCTCGTGGCTGACGGCTGACCGCTGACAGCCGATCGCTATCGTGTCGCCGTCGCCCACTCGTCCTTCAGCATCGGCTGGACCAGCCCTCGCGCCACTACAAGACCGCTGCGACGCTGGTTGCCGCCACCACCGTGCCCTGATAGAATGCCCTCGTGTCGTTGCCCGTGCGGACGGCGGCGCCTTGAGAGCACATGCCCGCAAGCAGGGAACGGAGACACCGACATGAGCATCACCGTACTGCACGAACCACGAGTCACGGAACAAGAGCAGCGTGACTTCCGGTGGCTGATGGATCACCTTCCGGATCTCACCGTGCGCTATCCCGACAAGTGGGTAGCTGTCTGCAACGAAGAAGTGGCGGCGACTGCAGCCGGTGGGGAGGAGGCAAGCCGGCTCGCCAGACAGGTGAAGGGCGCCGACTCTCGACCGGTCATCCACTTCGTCGAGGGCGGCGCCTATGTCTATTAGGGTCCCGCTCACGGTCCGCAGTTTGCCCAATCCGCGCATGGCTGGCGTGGGGGGGAATACGTCCATCATGCGAGTGAATCTCGGCGTCGCGTTTGCCATGCCGGACGGTCGCCCAACACCAACATGGACAGCCAGCCTTGATCCGGGCGCCCCTTTCTCCCTTCTCCCCCGGCAGCTCTGGGAGCTCTGTGCCGGGAGTGTTCGCGGGCAGACGACCATCCGCGGCATCGTCCGCAGTCCCGAGGGTGAGTTGCCCGTCCAAGTCGGTGACGTCACCTGCCTGCTGACGGCAGAAACCGGCGACCGCCTCGCCCTCCCGATCCTCTCCTACTTGGCGTACACCGACGAAGTGCCTGTCCTGCTCGGGTACCAGGGAATCCTCACCGAGTTCGGGCTCCGGATCGACGCGGAGCAAGGCGCCGGCTTCCTGGAGGTGGTCAGAGGGTCCTGATCGATTGGTGAGGTGTGCGTCGCCCCCGAGTCGAACACGGCGTTCGCTGGCTTCCCCTCCCTCTCCTTGAGGGTCCTCCCCACGACTCCTCACTCCTTCGCCCCGTGTGATGGAAGAAGCCGGCCCTCTTGGCGGCGCCCTCTCGGGGGTCAACCAGCCCGCCTCTACTCAACCTCAACCTCGCTCAGCATCGTCCAGCCGCGGCCGCCGCGCACGGTGACTCGGACCATGCGGGCAAGGCGCGGAGCAGCGGAAGCAACCTCCAACGGCAGCGCCTTGAGCGCGCCGTCTTCGGTGAGATCGGCGGGGCGCGCAACGCTGCCAGCCTGCTGCCAGGTCACCCCGTCTGCCGACAGCTCGACCAGGACCGATGCCGGCGCGTAGATGCCGTACAGCCCTCCCGCGAGCGTCCACGTCACGACGCGGCGGACGGAGGCTTCCTGCCCAAAGTCGACGGTGAGTGTACGCGGCTCGTCGTCGGTCCAGCCGGTGAGGGCCTTCGGGTCGAACGTCGTGGCGATAGCGCCATCCGTCAGCCGCATCCCGTCGTCGGGATAGCCGCCGTCAGCGTCGGGCGTTGGTGCCGGCCGGAGGGCGTATCGGGCAGCGGGGGCCAGGTTTGCTCCGTCGGACAGAATGCGGACCTCGGAGACCATCAGCCAGCTCTCGGCCTTCAGCAGCAGGTTGGCGTAGCGGGCCTTGAGCTTGGTGCGGGGCGCAAATACGAGGTGGCCGTCTGCCCACTCGGGCGAGCGTTGGCGGTCGAGCACGACTGGCGGTGCGGCAGTCCAGGCAAACCCGGCCGGGGGCGCGCCCGTGCCTGCGGTCCGCGTGGGCAACGGTCCCTCGGTGGCCGTGAGCAGCGCGGCACCCGTCGGCCAATTGATGGCTGCGTACCCGCCCCCCTCGACGAACAGCTCCACGCTGTCCACCTCCGCCACGCGCCCGAGATCGAACACAATTGCCACCTCCTGCCCATACCAGCCCACCGTCTGCCCCGCGGGGAATCCGGTCTCCGGGATGACCCCGTCCGTCAACTCCCGACCGCTGTCGCCGTACTTGGCCGGGGAGGCGGGCGAGAGGGTGCAGGGCAGGCCGCAGGCGAGGTGGCTGGTGGGCGGCGCAAAGGGGATCGAGGCATCGAGGCCGATCTCGGCGACCGAGGGCGGTGGCGTGCCGGTGGCTGTCGTCAGCCGCACCCGCACCGGGCGCGCGAGCCGGTTGACCGGCGCCGTCACGACCTGCCAGCGATCGTCCCCAGTGCTACGGCCGGTGCGGAGCGCCCAGCCGCCCGGTAGCCATGCGTCCGTGCCGTCTTGGCGCACTTCGACAGTCACCACTCCCCGCCAGCTCGCCTGTGGAGCTGGCTCGTTAAGGAAGACGTCGATGGCGGTTACCTGAGTCGGCTTCGCCAATGTTGCTTCCGCCTCGCTCACCGGCCGGCCAGTGGAGAGGTCGCCGTCGCCAAGCGCCGGCGCAAGTTGACCGTCGCTACGCCAGACCGGAGGCGGATCCGGGTCGGTCACCGCCTCCCCGCGGACATACGCTGCCAGGGCCGTGTAGAGTCCGCGCTGCCAGTCGAGTTCGGAGTGACACAGCCGTTCCAGGTTATCGACGCCCAAGTAGTACGCCGTCGCGCCGGCTTGGTAGCCATAGCGCTGCGGCGCGCCGTCGGCAAGGTAGCGGAGGAAGTAGCCTCGCGTCTGCGGGTCGTTGCAGAGCATCGGCAGTTCGATCTCCACTCCCATGCCGCGCTCTCGGGCAAGGTGGGCGTTGACCGAGAGGCGGTTACGCCGCAGGCTGCCCCGATGAACGGAGAAGAACGCGTAGTTTGGCTGCATGATCGCGACATCGAGACCGCACTCGCGCCAGCGATTCCAGCCAGTGGCGCGGTACCACGGAATCCACGAGAGCCGCAAGCCGGCAGCGTGCACCGCCTCCGCCGCTGTGCGCGTTAGCGGCTCGTCGCCGGGCGGAATGGTCTCCTGCATCCAGTAGAAGCCCCACAGCGACAGGTGCTTGTAGCCGGCTGCGTCGAACCGCTGCTTCCCTTCGGTCACGTACCACCCAAGCACGGTACGCAGACCTGCCGCCGTCGACAGGTCCTCCGACGCGCCGTCGCCGTCGACATCGCCGAAGTCTGTGACCGCCCGGCTGGGCCGCGGGATGGAGAGCACCACCTGCCGTTTGGCCGGCAGCGGGCCGAAAGAGACCGCTGCCGCGCTGATCGCCTCATCGAGCGCAGCTAGATCGCGTCCCGGTGCGAACCATGTGTCGAGGTGGTACCGCCAGTCCTCGCGCTGTGTGTCGCCTGCCATCGGGCTCCGGCCTGACGGCACCGAGTACATGAGGAACAGGAACGAGTCGAACAGCCACGCGACCGGCTTGCCTTCGCGAATCTCCGCCACATACGGCAGCAGGTCGGCTGCCGGCCGCTGGTCGCGGTTGTAGATCAGGGCACAGTGATGGAAGCCGGCCGACTGGGGGGAGGGGTAGTCGGCGTAGACGTGGCCGATGGTGGTCAGCAGGATTAGCAGGGATTTCATAGCAGGTCAGGTTCGAGTGGTTGTGCGAGTCCTGCGGCCATGCCCTGCTTGGCGCGGCGGGCCGCGGCCACGAGTGCCCCTTGCGTTCTCTGGAAGGAAATGTCCCACTGCCGTTCATCCTGCAAGTCCAAGATGAACTCGCGAAGTTGCTGGACAACTCGCGTCTGTGTCTCCTCAGGCAGTGTCTCCATCATCTGGGTAACGGTGGCGATGGCTGCAGACGACATGGCGGTGTTCTTCCCCTTGGGCGATCTCCGGGGGGGATGCCACGGCACCACACGACGTGCCCAGTGACGGGGCGTACGGCGCGCGGTTCGGCGCCTACTTGACTCGAAGCAGCCGTACCGAGAGTGGCCGCATGGTGAACGAACCGTTTGCGCCAGCTTCGTCGGTGAGCAGGTCGGTCCACTGCTGCACCGCAGGCTGCACCACGAGCCGAACCTCCATCGCTTCCTTGTTCAGCCCCACCAGCGACACGACAGTCTGCCCTTCGACGGTGACTGCGCGACACTCGACGGGCCAAGCGGGCTTGCCATCCGGCCGGAGGCACCGTACGGGCCTGGCGACGCCGGCCACGGTCTCGGCTTCGTCGATTCCGGCGACCAGCTCCGTCGCCGTGCCTCGGTCGAGCTGGGTGACCTGAGCGCCTGCGGGCAGCAGCCCCGCCGCGTGGTCTCGGCCGTACTCATCGACCTGCAGGCAGTCGCCGATCAGCAGCAGTCTGCCGCCGCCTTGGACGTACGCACCGATCTTCGTCAGCACGTCTGTCTCGACGTACTTCGCCGCCGGGATGACCAGCAGCTTGAGTCCGGCGAGCTTGCCTTCGCGGATCATCTTGTCGGTGATGAAGCCGACGGGCGCATCGAGACCGTTGGCGGCTTCGTAGGCGGCCGCCAGCGTGCCGGGGTAGATTGAGTTGTCCCGATAGAAAGAGGCACGGCAGAAGTAGAGCGCCACTTCGGGCTTGCCGGGGAATGCGGCCACGTACTTGGCCAGCCGTCGCAGGTCGAGCGCGGCGCTTGCAGTGCCCCAGGCGACGCGGGGTTGACTCCAGGCGGTGTGGGTCATGCCGGCGCCGGCTTCACCCGGCCCCAACTGCCCCGTCGCCCACACCCAGAAGTTGCTCCAACGTAGGCCGTGCAGGTAGCTGTGCCAGTAGGTGGCGCGGACGTAGGCTTCGTCTTCAGTGGGCTCGTGGACGTAGTGGTACTCGAAGTCGCCCAATGGCTTGTCGGGCGCAACTGACTTCTGGAAGTCGAAGCACATGGCGGCCTCGCGCCAGCCGAAGGAGTCGGTCGCGTCGTGCGGGCTGCGGCCGGCGTCGCAGCCGGGCCCGTCCCACAGCTCCGCCTCCCGCTCCCAGTCGATGCCGCGCTCGGGTTGCAGCAGCGTCCAGGCCCTCGGCTTATTGGACAGCACCGACTTCGTATCGTGCTGCCGCACCTGCCCCGCGAGCCACT
>Ga0210020_1000597_pt1 | contig 35083 bp, 29 predicted proteins | sample CryGeymeta201514_FD_183980 | JGI IMG/M metagenome (GOLD analysis project Ga0210020, IMG submission 183980) | Groundwater microbial communities from Crystal Geyser aquifers in Utah, USA - Crystal Geyser metaG 2015-14 (SPAdes) (version 2) | ecosystem: Environmental > Aquatic > Deep subsurface >... | reverse complement strand
CTGTCGTGTTCGCAGTTATTTATCAACGGCACGTAAACAAGGTGTCAGTGGCTCACAGGCCATGGCATCGCTTTTTAAAGGGGAGCCGTTAGCTTTTATGACGGATGACATCGCCCTTCATCAGGTTGATTAGTCGTGGGGGGGGGTGAATAGTTACGAATCGATTTATTCATGATCATGCCAGGCCTGGTCATTTTTTAGGCAATATGGTTTTTAAAAAGTATTTTGAAAATGATTATTGGATTAAAAATCCGCCAGCGCATGATTTATTAAACAAAGTGAGTTGTTTGAAATATTATTTTCAAACATACGCTGATTACTATGACTTTGATTGGAAGTTGATTGCCGCTTTGGCGTATCAAGAATCTCGCTTTAATAACCATAAACGCAGTTCTGCGGGTGCGTTGGGAATTATGCAAATTAAACTGTCCACGGCTAAAGACCGCCATGTTAATTTACCGAATATTAAGGATTTGGAAACCAATATCCACGCGGGGGTTAAATATTTAGCTTTTATACGCGATCGTTACTTTAGTGACCCTCATTTAGCGCGCGAAGAGCAGGAAAACCTAACCTTAGCCGCCTATAACGCCGGGCCTGCTAAAGTTCGCAAACTACAACGTAAGGCCGAGAAGATGGGGTTAGATCCATACAAATGGCTTTACAACGTGGAAGTGGCGGCGCGCCAAATTGTCGGAACGGAGACGGTCAATTACGTCACCAGCATTCAAAAAATGCGCATTTTCTTGGATGCTTCTAAGCGATTTGATAACAGTAAACGACAGGTTTTAGAAAAGACCCTGGTGAAAAATCCATGAACTTATTAATTGTATTCCGTTTAAAGCCTCAATGGCACTTCACGGTTAGTGTGATTCTGCTCAGTGGGCTTTTGTCATCCTGTTCGGTGTTTGAAAAAACACCTGAGCCAACAACATCAACTTTGCCTGAAAAGGACACCCAACCGCCTAAAATTCATTTGAATGGGGGGGATTTAATCATTGAACGCCACCAATATTTCACGGATCCGGGGGCGACCGCCATGGATGATTTTGATGGTCGAGTGGCGGTTAAGGTAACGGGAAAAATCAAAACCTATGCATTGGGTGAACACTCCTTGACCTACACGGCAACCGATAAAGCGGGACACAAGGCGAGTGTGCAACGCTTGGTAACGATTGTGCCGGCCTCCACCGTGCCCCCTTTAAATGATACTGGAGTGAATTGGGCGGCAAGTTATCCAGAAGGCAATGCAGAAACCTGCCAAGGTGAATTGGCTGATCAACAAGACTGTGCGCATGGCCGCAATCAATTGTATTTCACTAAACTCGATGCACAAGGCCGTGCTTTGCCAAAACACGCAAAACATTGGTCATGCATTAAGGATAATCACACGGGGTTAATTTGGGAAGTGAAAACCGCAAAAGCAACAGGGACGGATTTGCACTCACGAGAAGATCAGTTTAATTGGCGAAATCTTATGTGGGCCACCAATGGTGGCGCAACAGGCTATCGAAATCACGATGGTAAAATCTGTACCGGATTTGTGGCAGGCAAAGAAATGACTTACTGTAATACCCATGCGTTTGCTTATCGGGTTAATCAACAAGGCCTTTGCGGTTTCCATGATTGGCGATTGCCCAATTTGCAGGAATTGGAAACGCTGATGAGTTTGGATAATAGCCGCTTGATGATTCAGAGACAGTTTTTCCCAAATACTCGTAAAGGCGCTTATTGGTCGAGTACGCCCACCGCGTTTGATAAAAGTTATAGTTGGCATTTGGATTTTAGTAGCGGCAGAGACGGTATTAGTGCCCGAAAAGATGAGCTTTATGTTCGTCTTGTTCGCACTGCACGCCCGGGAGAAGCTCATGCCGATTAATCATCGAATCCGCTATTGGCTCAGTTGTGTGTTAGTGATTGGTCTGGCTCAAACGGCATGGGCCCAAACCTGTAAAACAAAAAATATGCTGGCCATGACCCCATCAGATGAATTTAAATCGCATCAAAATGGCACGGTGACTCATTTAAAAACTGGGCTGATGTGGCAGGTCTGTAGTGTGGGGCAACGTTGGGAAAAGGGGAGTTGTCAAGGCAAAGCAAACGCTTTAACCTGGCAACAAGCTTTGCAATGGCCTGCTCAAGTCAATAACACTAAAGGGTATGGCGGTTATAAAGATTGGCGTCTGCCTAATCGCAAAGAATTAAAATCATTGGTTGAGTTTCGCTGCTATGACCCAGCCATTAATTTAAAAGTTTTCCCGAATACGCCCAGTGATTATTATTGGTCCGCCACCCCGGATCCTGAAAGTCATTATGGGAGTTTTGGTGTGGGATTTGGTCGTGGCGAATTTTTCAGCGACTATCGAGATGATGTGTATCAAGTTCGACTGGTTCGCACTGCAACGGCTCCCTGAGGGTTAGATATTTGTGCGAATATCGGCTATGGTTAAGAATAGTTTGTTTTCTAAATCTTCAAAAGCCGTAAATCCATATTTTTCGTAAAATGCTTTTGCACCATCCTTCGCGTCAACAATCACGAATGGAAATCCAACCTCATCGCTGACTTGCAATAGTTTTCTAAGTGCATCTACCAGTAATAACTCTTCCAACCCCTTCCCTTTGTGTTTTTTGTCAACCGCCATTCCCGCAAAAGCGGGAATGGATAGGGGTGCTCAATCAAGTTCAGCTTAACGTGGGTGATTCGATATCACTTCAGATTCGATTAATCTGCACTACAAATTGTCTGATCAAAAAAGTGGATCTGGTTTCCTCCGCTTTCTTTCGCTTGATACATTGCCATATCAGCACATTTGATAATCTCTTCCACACTGGATTCGTGGCTAATGAATAGCGCGACACCAAGGCTCGACGTGCAACTGTGCTCCACTGTGGTTTCTGAATCGTCCTCTTGCTGAATGGTCAACAGATAAGGTTCAGCCACTGTGTTACGGATTTTTTCAGCAACGGCTTCAGCTTCAGCGGTGGATGCGGCTTTATCCATATCCAAGTCACTTAGCATCACCACGAACTCATCGCCACCTAAACGTGCGACGGTGTCCACATCGCGCACACAAAGGGTAATACGGCGTGCTACTTCAATCAAGAGCAAATCACCCACATCATGCCCATGAGTATCATTGATCGGCTTGAAGTTATCCAGATCAAGAAATATGAGCGCACCATAACGACCACTACGCTTTCCGGCCGCCAGCGCTTGACCCAGACGATCTTGTAGCAGACGGCGGTTAGGCAAACTAGTGAGCGGATCGTAATAGGCTAGGCGATGAATCCTTGCCTCGGCCTCCTTGTTAGCAGTAATGTCTATAAAATTGCCGACGTAATGAGTGACACCTCGCTCAGGCGACACAACTGCGGTAATACTCAGCATTTCAGGATAGATCTGACCGTTCTTGCGTCTGTTCCAGATTTCACCCTGCCATTGATCCTCATCGAGCAGTTTTTGCCACATATGCTGATAAAACAGCTGGCTCTGTCGTCCCGAATGCAGTAGCGCCATTGTTTTGCCAACCGCTTCGTCGGCACGGTAGCCAGTCAGTCGTGTGAAGGCCTCGTTCACCCTCAGAATTTTTCCTTCAGGGTCGGTTATCACCATGCCGTTCTGGGTCGAGAAAGCAACGGCGGCGATGCGCAGTTCATCTTCAGCACGCTTGCGCTCGGTGATGTCGCGGATAACGCCCATGGCATGCCAGCGGCCTTTCACTTTGGCCGCTGAAAGGGATAGTTCAATGGGGAATTCGCTGCCGTCTTTGCGCAACGCTGAAATTTCAGTGGTCTTGCCAATCAGTGACCTGACACCAATCTTTTGAAAACCAGCAAGGTCGCGCTCAGCATCAGCGTGGTGACAGGGCAGAAATATCAGTTGGTTTACCTGTAGCCCTATCGCCTCCTCCTGGCTGTACTGAAACATTTTTTGTGCGGCAAGGTTCCACTCGGTAATCAGATCTTGTTCGTTGACAACAATAATCGCATCCTGGACAGAGGCGTTGATTTGCCGGAAACGCTCTTCATTATCGTGTATTTTTTGGAACACCAAAAAATAGAGCGCGGGAGAAACGAACAGGATCAGCAGGATGGCATCAATGAAATTCCAGTAAACATCTGGGATGTGCAAAAAAGCGATGGCATCATAAATAACGATCATAATCAAAAGCTCGGACACCGCAATGAGCAAACCTAATACGGTCATCAACCCCAAAGGGGTCTGCAAAAATTCCGGTAACTTCCAGTTTTTCATTTGAATTTTCCTATTTCTGAGATCTCTTGGTTTAAGGATACCACCAAATCGGGGCGAGGATTAAATTGATACCCCTACCCCAGGCTGTGCCACGGGGTTACCTTGGACCATCTCTCTGATGGTTACTGTCATTTCCATGAAAGCGGGAATCTCTTACTTTGACTGGAGAGGTACTAAATCGAGTTAAGTATTCCGCGAAGGGAGATTAACAACCCACACCATCTATTGCGCGCGGATGGAGAAACTGTCGGTGGCTTTGAGTTTGATTACGTCAGGTGTGTGCACGTTCTGTTCGCTTAGCCAGACCAATTCACTTTCTTGCTCAGACGCATCAAAAACTTTCTGCCAAACTCGGTTCTGCGGTTGCCAGCGGTAGCCGCGTTGCTTTAAATCATCCTTGAGATCAAATGGGGCACCGGAGGCTTTAATCAACACCTTCTGTTGACGAACGGTTTGCAATAAAAAATGCATGGCAGGTTGTGGTGGATCGGAAATGGGCTGGCTCAGTAGATGGGTGAGCGCTTGCACATCATCCAGCGCGCGGTGGGCATCATAATAAAAGTGACCCACTTTCCAGCATAAAAATTCCTGGCTGCGTGAGCCAACTTTGGCAAGATGAAACCAATCAATCTGGCTTGCCGAACAGCCCCAAACTTTGTCGACAAAGCACGCATGGTAGCGTTCTAAAATCGGGCGATCAAAGCCGGCATTATGGGCAATACACAGTTGCACTTGGCTGATATCAGCCACCACTTCGTCCCAAGGAATGCGATGTCCTTTCACATCGTCTATGGTCAGGCCGGTCACTTGGGTGACTTCGTCAGAAATGTCGCCTTCAGGTTCATTCAAGAAATTTTTGGCAGAGACCACCTTGTAGAAATGACCGTGGGAATCGAATTCCACCAATTGATAACCCAATTCAATCACTTCACAGCTATCGGTATTTAGCCCCGTTGTTTCTGTGTCAATAATACAAACTAAGTGGCGGGCAATCTGAGAATCATCTGGCAGATATTGGGAAATAGGCTGAAACTTCTTTAAAACTTGATAATGGCCGGAGGCTTCAAGTTGCTGTGCAAGTTGTTCTAAATTATCGGGCAAGATGGCAGATTGTGATAAGGACATTTTTTCTCCAGAGATTGATATGGATGAACGTTATTCTAACGGTTTTTTAGGCGCAGATCTTTTTAATTGGCTTAGGCGAACCCTTTGCCAAATGCTTAAACGCGCTTGAATAATCATAAAAAGGTGCAACCGTTGGTATTGACGATAACCGCTAAACAGCTTGGCTTCTAAGGGTGCTGAAAGTTGGGCATTCTTTAGCAACCAAGTGAGCGCCGGACTGTGGCTATAGGGAATATAGCCGAGCAATGCGGTTTGATTTGAATGGGCAAGTGGCAAGCTAATTTGCACGGCTTGGCGGTCGTAGCGGTTTTCAGGTTCGCAGCTAAGCTGAAGCTTGCGGCCAACCATCAGCCAGCCGGATGCTTCAGCCAGTTCGGCATCATAATAAAAACTGCCTTTAATGGGCAAAACCCAATGCCAAGGCTGGGGTCGGAAGGGCGCCGTTAGCCACTGAAACCAACGGCTAACATGTTCATAGAGGTTCACCCTGACGTTAAGCATGGGTTAACTTTGCGCGACAGGCGCATCCAGATCGTCTAGGGGGTTGTTATCCTCATCGGTTTTGGCGGGCAATTTTTTTGTGGCGCAAATTTTTTCACATTGTAAACAATGCGTTTGTAATGAGGTAATCAAATCAATCACTTCTTGCTGTGAGGTATTGGCGAGCAGATCCCGATAAAAGCAATGATGGATTTGGATTATGTCGTTCACAATTGACCAAGCCTCATGTTCCGTCATTAAATAGTGCGCCTGCATGAGTGAATTGGCAGGATGCTCATAGTCTTGATGAGGAATCTCCCAAGGCGGAATATTCGGCAAATCCTGTTCGGGTAATTTTGTTAAAACAATGGCTTGTTCCGATTTAAAGTAGGGACTTAACGCTGAAAAAATGGCGGCTGCCGCCTCGTTATGGTGAGCCTGTAAGGTATGGGAAAAGGTGTCGCAGTAATAGATGGATTCTTCAATCATTTCATTGACGGCAGCCAATACCCAAGCCAGATTTTTGTTATGGGTTTTTAAAAAAGGATGTGTTTTCATACCAAGAGTGCCTTTTCAATGGATTCCATTGATGCCGAATCTGAATGGGGTTTTTCGTTTGCCGCTTCCGCTTCATAAACAGGCATATCCGCTTGAAAAAAGATACCGGTATCAAAGCCATCACTGCCATATATGGCCTGAGCGGCCTCCATCGGATTGGCCGTGAGGGTTACATTCATCAGTCGCATAGCGTGATGCCAGTCTTTTTGCTCAGGTCGAAAGGTGACACAAGGGCTTTTAATTTCAACCAAGGAAAACCCTTTATGCTCGATGGCTTCGGTGAGAATTTTGGTTAGACCATTTGGGTCGCCTGAAAAACCACGGGCAATAAAACTGGCACCGGATGCTAAAGCAATGCCCATCGGATTAAATCGCGCCAATCCTGTCCCTTTGGGTGCCAGTTTACTGTGCCAATCAGGGTCGCTGGTAGGGGAGGGTTGCCCTTTGGTCATGCCATAGACTTCGTTATCCATCACAATATAAGTGATGTCCATATTGCGCCGACAGGCATGAATAAAGTGATTCCCGCCAATCGAATAGCCATCGCCATCGCCACCCGCAGCAATAACGGTTAAATCAGGCCTGGCCAATTTTAAGCCACTTGCGAGAGCTAAGGCTCGACCATGAACGCCATGAAATCCATAAACATCTAAATAGGCGGGTAACCGTGATGAGCAGCCAATGCCCGACACCAAGCCAATATTTTCTTTGTCTAAATTAAGCCAGGCCAAGGCTTTGGTCAGGGCGCGCAAAATAAAGAAATGACCACAACCGGGGCACCAAACCGGATGATGTTCTGAGGTGTAATCATTCGGGCGAGCCTTTTTAACGGGGATTTTTTCAACGCTCATGTGCGATCCTCCATCCAGGTTTGAATAGGGCGAATTAAATCAGAGGGCTTAAATAGCAAAGGGCCTGGTTTTGCATAAGCTTCACTGTCGAGCGGAATGGCTTTTTCAGCCAGCAAATAATGGCTCAACTGAGCGGAATCGTTTTGTTCGATGACCAGCACTTTTTGGTGTTGCGTTAACGCCGCCAAGGCTTCGGCTTGTAACGGCATAATCAGTCTGAGTCCAATTAGTGAAATGGCTGCCCCTCGATGATTTAACAGCTTGACCGCCTCTTTAACCGCCTCAAAACTCGAGCCCCAGGTAATCACCGTATGTTGGGCATTGGCCATTGGCAGCCTTTGCGCCCAAAGCTCGCCATAGTCAAATTGCAGTATTTTATGGGAGCGTTTATGGAGGTGTTGCGCATGGTCTTGAACGCGAGAAGAAGGCAGCCCCGATTCGGTGTGGGTAAGCCCTTCTGCGGCATATTGATAGGAACCCATCCCAGGCAAAGACATCGGCGAAATACCGGAATCGGTGATTTGATAACGTTGATAATGCACGGCTGTATCAGCGGTTGGATCGGCTTTGGGTTGCAAACGGCTTAAGGTTAAAGGCAATTTGTCAACTGGATCCATAATCATCCGAGTCTGCCCTAAATGTTGGTCGGTGACTAAAATGACCAGCGTTTGTAGGGCTTCTGACAAGGCCAGCGCCCATTGGCTAATATTAACCGATTCTTGAATATTGAGCGGCGCGATGACCAGATGGGGGGCGTCGCCATGCAAGGCGTAAAGCGCTTGGTTAAGATCAGATTGTTCGGATTTAGTCGGAATACCGGTAGAAGGCCCGCCGCGCATAACGGTGATAACCAGTGCCGGAATTTCTGCAGCCACCGCCAATCCCATGGCTTCGATCATCAGCGATAACCCGGGGCCAGAGGTGGCCGTCATGCTGGGGGCACCACCGAAGGACGCGCCAATCACCATATTCATCGCCGCCAATTCATCTTCGGCAATTAGCAGGTTCCCGCCCATTTGCACCAGCGGCCGGGCTAAATATTCGACAATATCGGTTGCCGGGGTAATGGGGTAAGCGGCGGCAAATTTGAGGCCGCCGCGAAGCGTACCTAACCCACAGGCTTCATTGCCGCTCATATTCCAGCGGGGTTGATGGGTGGGCTGCCAGTTGGCTAAGCCGCTGAGTGGCGTGTCGGTTAATAGCGCCATGCCGGCGTCAACCGCAGCCATTGAGGTCTCAACCACTTCCGAGCCTTTTCGTCCCAAGGTTTTTTGCAAAGCCGCTTCAATAAAATGACGGGCTAAGCCGATTTGCTGTGCAACAATGCCCAGTGCGACCATATTGATTCGGCTGCCTTTGATGGTTTTGACAATCGCTTGTAAATCTACGCCAAGCAGCGTTGCGCCTGAATTTTCGACCAGGCCTGGTGGTTTTTCACGGCTATTTTCGTAAATCACCAAGCTGTCAGCCGTAAGTGGGATTTCATCTTCAAACCGATCAAATTTAACCCAGTCCAAGGCAAGATGCAGTTGCGAAAATTCGGCAAGGGTTTCAATTGGCTGATCAGAAAAATGCAGCATCACCGCCGATTCACCCCCGCGAATCTGTGGGCCAAAGGCACGTGTCATATTGCCATAAAATCCGGCTTTGGCAACCGCATCCAATAAAATCAGCCCGACGGTGACGGCACCGGTTCCGCCTGAACCGGAAATAGAAACGGCAAGGCGCGGGGGAACCGTTTGTTGATGGTGATTTGGCATGCGCTTTCCTTGTATTTGCAAAAAGTTTGCCTTATTCTAGAACAACTTTTGGTCGGCAACAAACCTTTCAGTTACATAATAATCAGGAAGACAATCATGAAAAAATTTATCAGTGGTGTTTTAACAATGTTTATTTTTGCCAGTTTCGGTTGTAGCTCGGCAGAGAAACAGGCTGAGCAAGCCGCGCAACAACGCGCCGCACAAAAAGAATATCAAAAACAAGCCGCTGAAAAAGCCCACCGAGAGCTGGATCGAGAAGTCGCACAATAATTAAAAATTAAGTTTGTCCAAACATTAACGACTCTGGCAATTGATAGGTTTTGAGCGGCTGTTCAGTGTCTTGCAATAGGGTCAGTTTGACGGCGGTTAATTGCAGATCTATATCATCTTCACCGGCCTGACCGTATAGGCGATCGCCGATAATGGCAAACCCTGCTTCAGCCAGGTGAATGCGGATCTGATGTTTGCGCCCGCTATGCAGTTTTATTGTCAGTAAGCTTCGATTTTGTTCAGAATCATAATGGCAAGCTTGGACTTCGGTGTGCGCTTTTTTACAGTGAACGGGGGTTTGGAAGTGGTGCGGTAACCCTGAAAAGGTGTCGCAAAAATGGCCGGCCACCCAGGCTCGATAGTGTTTTTGAAGGTGTCGCAATTCAAATTGTCGAGCCAATTGGTGCGCACGTTTTTTGGTGTGGGCGATCAGCATCAGACCATCCGTGGCTTTATCGAGTCGATGCACCGGCCAACAAGGCCTTTGAGGGTGTAGTTCAAATGGCCGGTTGCGCTCTATCCAACGATAAAGCGTCGTGTGGTCGCCCCATTTAGACCCTTGAGACAACATCCCTTTTGGCTTATACCAGACGCTATAATCGCCTTCATCGGCAATCAATATGGGGGTAGGCGCTATCCTATTGAGTACCTGAGGGTTGATATAAACCGACACTTCCGAATGAATCGCTAGGGCTTTTTTGGCTCGTCGAATTCGACCAGGCCTGGCGATTTTTGCGGTTTTAGGATGCGGTTCTGCAACCCAAACCGCACCCATTTCACAGAGCTGTTTAAATTGTTGATTGGATAATGAAATCGAGTCGGGGCAATGGCTTTGCAGTGCCATCAATAAAATGGTGTTCGCTTCCGTTATTGTAAAATGGTATTCAATCGAGGCAATGTCTGGAAAAAGGTTCATGGCATTATTTTAGGCGATTTTGGGTCGGTGCGTTTTGTAGATTTCAACTTGAGGGTAATGGATCTGCCCTATAATAGCCGCTTGATTTTAAATCGGTGTGAGAAAACCATAAATGGCAAAACAGATACAACTGGGTGACCATCAACTAACGATTGTTAAAACCACTCGACGCGGGTCGATTGCGTTAAAGGTGTCGCCTGACGGGGCGAGTTTGATGGTGCCTAAACAGTTTTCTGATCAAACCATTGCTGAATTAGTGGCTTCGCAAGCGGAATGGTTATTGTCGAGCATTGACAAGCAGCAGGCAAAATGGCCGGCCAAAATGACATTGCAATCCGGGGGAACGGTGCCGTTATTTGGTGAGCCGATTCGCTATACTGAGGATCATGTTACCGCTGTGCGGAGTTTGCAAGTCCGACTTGAGGGCAATCAAGTGTGCGCTTTTTTAAAAACCCATCGTCAGTTAAAGTTGCCGCAAGCGACCTTACAACAAAAATGGATGCGTTTTTACCGCCAACAATTAGCCGACTATCTATTGCCGAGATTGGTCATTTTAGCGGCGGAAATGGGTGTGACCCCCGGTGAGGTGACGATTCGCACTTATCGGTCGCGTTGGGGCAGTTGTTATGCCGATGGGCGAATCCAGTTTAATTGGCGATTAGCCATGGCGCCAAAGCCGGTAATTGATTATGTGATTGTGCATGAGTTATGTCACTTGGTTCACCCGAATCACTCACGGGATTTTTGGCAATTGGTTCAGCAGTATTGCCCGGATATGCTCAAACACAAAGCTTGGATTAAACAGCAAGGGCCGGCGTTAATGGCTTTTTAAAAAGGCTTCACAGTCCGCTTTATTGAGCGGCTTGCTATACAGATACCCTTGCGCTTCATGACAGCCATTGCTGATAAGCATATCTGCTTGAGCTTGGGTTTCAACCCCTTCGGCAATTACGCTCATCTCTAAACTTTTGGCAATATTGATAATGGCGTTGACCAGATTGGCATCGTCTTTATCGGTGGTCATATCACGAACAAAGGATTGGTCAATTTTAAGTTTGTCAATGGGAAAATTTTTCAAATAAGACAAGGAAGAATGACCTGTGCCAAAATCGTCAATGGCTAAACTCAGTCCGAGTTCTTTTAATCGCGTTAAAGTTTGAGTGGCTTGTTCAGGGTTGCGCATGATTTGGGTTTCGGTGATTTCAAACATTAAATCTTCAGGTTGTATGAGACTTTGGGCAATGGCTTGTTGTACGGATGCCAAAAAGTCTAAATGATTGAGTTGTATGAGTGATAAATTGAGCGATAATTTTCCAGGGGTTAATCCCATTGTTTGCCAGTGTTGAACCTGCTTCATCGCCTGATTCATTGACCAGCGATCCATTTCCACAATCAAACCAATCTCTTCAGCAAACGGGATAAACATATCGGGTGGAATACGGCCTTTTTGGGGGTGGTTCCAACGCATTAACGTTTCTAAGCCAACGACCTTCCCGGTGGTCATCTCAATTTGCGGCTGGTAATAAACTTCTAATTCGTTATGCGCCAGTGCATAGCGGAGTTCGCTTTCTAAACGAACCCGTTCATAGGTTTGCTCGGTCATGTCATGGCTATAGAATTCATATTGATTTTGGCCTTTTTGCTTGGCTTGATACATCGCCGCATCAGCATTTTTCATCAAGGTAGAAGCGTCCTGACCATTTTCAGGGTAGAGGGCAATGCCTATCCCACAAGTGGAAAAAATTTGTAAATCTCCGACACTAAAGGGTTGGTGAAAGGTTGATAGAATGGTTTCAATGCGCTTGACGAGTTGGCTGATGTGATCAAATTGATAAATGAGTATGGCAAATTCATCCCCACCAAATCGAGCTAAAGTATCCTCGGGATGTAAATGTTGTTGGATTTGTTGTGAAACTTTATCGATCAACTGATCGCCCACTTCATGGCCAAAGGAGTCATTGACCTCTTTAAACCGATCCAAATCTAAAAACAACACGGCCAGTTTTTGCTGAAGGCGCTTGCGTATCGGCATGGCCTGTTGTAAACGGTCGACAAATAAGATTCGATTGGGCAGATCGGTTAACGCATCGTGTTGCGCTTGATGTTGTAGGTTGTAGGTTTTTTCGTCAAAAGCAATCGCCAATTCATCTAGTTCATCGTTGGTTCCTAATGGGCTGCATAAGACCTCTTGGCTCTTTGTAGACATGCGTACCCGTGTTAGTAATTCTAAAATGGGAGTGACAACCGAGTTGGCTACCTGATAGGCCGCATACAGGCTAAAGACCAAAAAAATCAAACTGATTAAGATCACCTTGCCTGTGGCTTTTAAAATGGGTTCTAAAAAATAACTTTTTTTGACGCTGATGGTGACTTTTAATCCGAGTTGGGCAATCAGGTCATCCGGATTGGTGAAGGGGGCGTTGTCAAAATACATGACATTTTTTTCGTCACTGTGGCCATTGGAAAAAATTATTTGATCTTGATGAGTGATACTGGCATAACCATGGTCAATGACAGGCAAATAGGCTTCAATCAAATTTTTCAATTTATACCGAACAATCAATGCGCCTTGGGTGGTGGTGTAGTATTTAATGGGCGAAATAATATACAAAAACCCTTGTTCAACAAAATAGCGGGTTTGAGTGAATGTCAAGGCGGCACGTAATGGCGGTGACTGGTTGTATTGAAGGAGGGCACCGTGCGTTTGAAAAATCGGATGGGCATCATAATCCACGAGCGCAATGGCTTGAACATCTTGGTGTTGCATAAACCCTTTCATTAAAGGAGACAGGTATTTTTGTCGTCCCAAACTGTCGGTAAAAGCATTCACCATCAACTCATTTTGAGTGAGGCGATCACTGTTTTCTATTAGGTAAGTCAGGTGTTGTTCCAGCCGATTATATAAGGTGCTGGTGAGGTTATTAAAATAACTCTCCGTTTGCAATTTCATTAGATGATAGGTTTGAAGTGAGGCGAGGGTCGCAATAAACAAAATGCCACTGAGCATTAATAGGCTAATCGTCCAAATAATGCGGGTTTTGATACTTTTTTTAGGGTGACCGGTGTGATGTTGTGGAAATGCTGTCATGGTGTCTCCTGTGGTGCAACCGCTAGCAGCTGACCTTTGGGGGTGACCTTGGCAATATAAATATCTTCTTCGGTTAAAGCATCATGTGAATCGGCGCTAAAGGCGGGTGCATAGTCTTTTAACACGCCTTGGTAGGGCGGCAGTTGTTCCATGGCTTGTTGGATCGCTTCCGGGTCGGTACTTTGCTGTTGCTCAACGGCTAAGGCCAGTAGGTGAACGAGATCGTATGCTTGGGCAACGCCATTGGCTGCATAGGGGATATCAAGCGTTTGATAAACCTCAAGATAGCGTTGATAAAGGTGATGTTTAGTGGCGTTATGGGGTTCAAAAAATGAATAGGTTTGTAGCAAATGCAGGTTTAACTCAGATAAAAAGGGGGAAACCTCCTCAAAAAAATTGCCGGCGGCAATCCCCCAATGAGAAATAATCGGCAGTAATCTCTGCTTTTGATGCAGTCTTTTCACAAGGGCGGCGGCTTCTTGTGCGTTGGCAACTAAAATGATCGAATCGGCGTCCACTTGTTTTATAAGCTCAATGAGCGCATCGAAATCTCTTTGACCCCGATTAAAGGTAAATTCTAATACCGGCGGTATGGCTTTTTCAGTTAGAAATGCTTTTAGCCGTTGTAGATTGCTCCGCCCCCAAACCGAATTTTCGACAATAATCGCCGGCTTTTGATGATGTTGTACGGTAAAGTCTGCCAATTTTTTAGCGCCAATGGCGTCATTAATCGACACGCGAAACAGGAATTGATGTTGTCCATCGGCTTTGGTAATCTCCGTTGCTGTTGCCCAAGGCACTAAGTAAGGCATTTTCAGGCGGTGAATGAGTGGGCACTCGGCCATGATGACTGCGCTGTGAACCCCGCCCATAATGGCAATTAAATGCTTTTGGAGCGCCAATTTTTCTATATTTTGTTGGCCGCGACTACTCAAGGCACGGTGATCCATCGGTAGCAATACTACCTCTTGTCCTAACAGTCCGCCTTGGGCATTCAGGTCGGCAATGGCCAATTCCATCCCGCGTTTAATGGCTAATCCTGCTTGTTTGGCTTCAGAAGACAGGTCGGTGTTGAGCCCAATCGCGATTTTGGGTGTGTTGTCTGAGAATGCATATTTTTGGTTGAGGTCGGTTTGGGTGTAACTGATGATATTGCTACCAATAATCGGTTCAAATTGTTGAATCAGATGTGCCGTTTTGGCAGCCAAAACTTGGCGCTGCTGGCGAGTTAACCCTCGAACCTGCACACCGGCATCCTTAATTTTAGTTAAGAAGGCGGTTTCACGCCTTTGCGTTTCTTGACGTTCCCAGTCTGTTTGGTCGTGAGCAGCTTCAATCAGTAGCGCTTTTAAATCTTGTGGTAATTTTGAGAAGGTGTTTTGGCTAAAGGCAAACACATAACTTAAATAGCCATGTTCACTGAGGGTTAAGTGTGACTGAACCTTGTGAAATCCCATGCTGGCAATGGCGACCAAAGGATTCTCCTGTCCATCAACCACGCCGTCTTTTAAGGCTTGATAGGTGCTGTGAAAATCAATGGGAATGGCTTCGGCGCCTAAGGCATTGAATTGAGATTCAATCAGTCGGCTTTTCATAATCCGAAATTTTTTGTCGACAAAATCTTCCGGGGTGGTAAAAAATTGATGACCGGTAAAGTGTTTAAAACCATTCTCCCAAAAAGTGACGCCTAATAAGCCAATGGACTTGAGTTTTTCGAGCAACAATCGACCAGGCTCTCCGTCTAATAACCGATAGGCATCCTCTCTTGTGGGAAACAAAAAAGGCAGATCGGCATATTGCATCGCCGGAATCGGAACACTTAATTTGGCCGTCGGCACCAATAGTATATCCAGTTCGCCTTCGCGGGTCATTTCAATCATTTGGTGATCATTGCCCAGTTGTTGTGCCGGGAAGAGTTCGATTTTTAAACGGCCGTGGCTTTCTGCCTCAACCTGTTTGGCAAAGCGCTGAGCGGCAGCATGGAGCGCGGTATTATCGGGGGTATTATGCCCCAGTTTCAGCGTATGAATTTTGGGCGATGGTTTTAAGGATTGCGGTTGTGGGCGTTGCAGTTCAGACACTTCATAGACGGTAATACTCAATAAAACGATTAGGCTTAAAGCGACACTGAGTGTTAATAATAACGGCATTTGTTGGGATAAGCGAATGAAACGATTCATATTGGCGTTTTTTAGGTTTGGATACGTTGCAAATCCGTTTAGTATACCGTTGATTATGGATTTAACAAGCGGTTGCGGCTTTTATGATATTGAATTTTTTATGACCATTTTTTTTGATTTAGGGTAAGTCCGTAGCGGTTTTATGATTGTTTTAGCTTGATTTTCAGTCTATGCTATGTCATTTAAACGTATTGAGGCTAAGGTGAATGCAGTCCTTGATTGAAAAAGCTTCGGAAATTTTAAAAAGTCAATCGGTGCCCAATGTGCCCGAAGAGGTGTTATTACTTCAAGCCGAGTTAAATTTTAAATATCCCAATACCGTTAAAGTGGCGAATTTAATCAGTCATAACCCCGAGTTACTGGCTGGTTTTTTAAAGCTGGTGAATACCAATATTACCGTAGAAAATCGTAAAGTACAGGATGCCAAAGCGGCGGTGAATGTATTGGGTTTGGATGAAATTAACAATCTCTTTTTGTCATCTGGCATGGTGCAAATCTTGGATATCAGCCCGTCTGAAAAACCCATTTTAATACAGGGCGCAAAATGCGGCATTGCCGCAGCGGAACTTTCCTACTGGGTGTTTGATGTGTCTCGCTCTGAGGCCTATATGGCAGGCTTAATGCAGAATGTCGGTGCAATTTATATGGGACGATATGATTCTGAAAGTTACGCTGAAATTTTTGAATTACAACAAGCTTATCCTTTTAGTGGTTACCAAAAAGAAATTGACACCTATCATACCAACCATGCCTTTATCGGCTGTTTGGCCTGTAAGAAATGGCATATGAACCCGGATATCTACAAAGCGATATTGTTTCATCATGATAATGACTTCGCTAAAAAGAACCATAATAATGAACGTGTGCGACATCTAACAGCTTTGATTATGCTTAGCAACTATATTGTCGCAGAAGTAGCCGATGAAACCTATCTTACCCAAGAGTTAAAAACCTGGCGTGATTTAGCCCTTAAGGAATTGGATTTACCAGAAAATGCCTTGGCATCGGCTCGTGCTGCTGTGACCAAATGGGGCGGCAGTATTGGCATGGCCATGGGGTCTCATTAAACCTGATTTTTGTTAAAAATGGCCAGGCCTGGCCATTTTTTTCTATGTGGAAGCCCATTCTTTAGGCGTGACATTGGTTTTAAATTCCTTTATTATGATCTGCTAATATTTAGAGTAAGGGATAATAATCATGCGGTTTGTGTTAGTGGGCTTTGTTTGGCTTGGCTGGTCAATGGGTGCGATGGCGGCGCCTTCGGTGGTTCCCACGGTTTCGGTTGAGCCTGCTCAGGATCAGGTTTGGCAAGTGACCGGGCAAGCCGTGTCACGGTATCGGTTGCCTTTGAGTTTTCGGGTTGGCGGTCAAGTATCAAAACGGTTGGTTGACCTTGGCAGCTCGGTCAATGCCAATCAATTATTGGCTCGGTTAGATGCCACGGATTATCAGTTGGCGTTGGAACAGAGTCAGGCCAATCTGGCGTCTGCACAATCCCGTCTTGAAAATGCCAGCCGTGAACGTAACCGCTTGAGTAAACTTTATAAAGATCAATTAATCAGTTTACAGGATCTTCAACGGGCAGAAACCTTTGAGGTAGAGAGTCAACAAGCGGTGGTTGCCGCAGAGGCGGCTTTAAAATTAGCGACTAACCAGCGTCGCTACAGTGAATTGACTGCGCCTAAATCCGGTCAGGTTACTGAGGTTAATGTGGAGGAGGGTCAATCTATTGCGGCGGGACAACCGGCATTTGTATTATTGGCGGGTGCGACAGAAGCAGAAGTCTTCTTGCCGGCTGAGGCCTTGCAAAAATCAAACCAAAAGGCGCTGTTAAACAGTGTCGATCAAGCCATTTCTTGTCAAGCCAGTTTGCGCTTGAAACGCCCAATCAGTGATGCGATAACCAAGCAAACCTTGGCTCGATATCGATTGTCGGACTGTACAGGCGTTTTAGCGTATGGCAGCGTGGTTCGATTGCAATTTAAAGAACCCGCACAAGCCGAGCAACGTCAAGTGCCGATTACCGCGATTTTTAATCAAGGGCATCAGGCCTATGTTTGGCAGGTCGTGAATCATCAAGTCAAAGCCACACCCGTTTCGGTGGTCCGAGTCAATCAGGCGTTTGCAACCTTGGTTGCTGAGGCTTTGCCGGTGGGCGCACAAATTGTTTCGCAAGGAACCCATCGTCTGGTGGCGGGTCAAACTGTGAGTGTGCTCAAATGATGCAGCGTTGGAATCTGTCGGAATGGGCGGTTAAACATCAAGCGATTACCCTGTATTTTATTTTGCTGTCATTATTGGTGGGCACCTTTTCGTTTATTAATTTGGGGCGTGCCGAAGACCCTACCTTTACCATTAAAGTGATGGTGGTGTCGGCAAAGTGGCCGGGCGCTACAGCGGAACAAATGCAAATGCAGGTGGCTGACCACATTGAAAAAAAGCTTCAAGAAGTCAAATATTTTGATTTTGTTGAAACCACTGCGCGGCCGGGCAGTGTCACTCTTTTAATCAATTTTAAAGACTATACGCCCGCCGATCAGGTTCAAGATCAGTTTTACCAAGTTCGTAAGCGTATGCTGGATTTACAAGGCAGCTTACCTCAAGGGGTTCAAGGCCCTTTTGTCAATGATGATTTTTCTGATGTGTATTTCACTCTCTATTCATTAACGCCGGGACAACTCGACTATCGGCAATGGCTTGAGGTTGCTGAAAAAACCCGCGATGGGTTACTCAGAGTAGAGGGGGTGCAAAAGGTCAATTTGCTGGGCGAGCAACCGCAGCAAATTCAAATCGAGTTTCATCACCATAAATTGGCGCAACTGGCATTAACGCAGGCGCAAATTCTGCACAATATTGCTGCTTATCAAACCATTGCGCCGGCCGGGTTTATCGAAACCGATGGCCCCAGAATTTATTTACGCCCGCAAAATGGCATTGACGATTTAGCACAATTGCGACAAATACCGATTGCGGTTGGCGATCAAGTATTACATTTGGGGGATTTGGCAAGCATTCAACGCGGTTTTGTCCGCCCAAGCGATTTAATGATTCGCAACCAAGGGGAAGACACCTTGTTGCTTGGGGTGGTCATGAAATCCGGGCAAAATGGTTTGGCGTTGTCAGACCGCCTAAACCGGTTTGCGACGCAGTGGCAAACACAGTTAGCGGACGGTGTTGCTTTGCAAAAGGTGACCAATCAAGGGGATGCCATTTCTTTGGCCGTGAATGCTTTTCAAATTAAGTTTTTAATGGCGGTTGCCGTGGTGTTGTTGGTCAGTTTTATCGCATTGGGGATGCGAGCCGGAATCGTTGTGGCCTTGGCCATTCCCTTAACCTTGGCCTTGACCTTTTTCCTAATGATGTTAACGGGTAAAAACCTGGATCGGATTACCTTGGGCGCATTGATTTTAGCCTTGGGGCTGCTGGTGGATGATGCCATTATTGCGATTGAAATGATGTTGGTGAAAATGGAAGAAGGCTTGGAAAGAACCAAAGCCGCTGCCTATGCTTGGACCGTAACGGCTTCTCCGATGTTGTTTGGGACTTTGGTGACGGTGGTGGGGTTTGTCCCCATCGGATTTGCGGCATCCAATGTGGGGGAATATGCGGGTAATATCTTCTGGATATTGGCGTTTTCATTATTGCTGTCTTGGTTGGTGGCGGTGACTTTTACCCCTTATTTAGGATATAAATTCTTACCGGACGTTGCCAAAAATGCGGTTCATTCTGCCGATGCTGCACCCGATAATGCCTTTAGTCGTCGCTTGTCGAAATGGGTACACGGCTGTGTTCGCTATCGCAAAACGGTTGTGTTGCTCACCTTGAGCTTGTTTGTCTTGTCGGTCATCGGGATGGCGAAATTGGTCGAAAAACAGTTTTTCCCCAGTTCTGATCGACCTGAATTAATGGTGGATATTTATTTACCGGAAGGGTCAAGCCAGCAAGTAACCAATCAATTAGCACATCAAATTGAAGCCTATGTGCATGCACAACCCGAGGTGAAAACGTTGACCAGTTATGTCGGTCAAGGCGCGCCACGTTTCTTTTTAGCGCTTAATCCTGAATTGCCGAATCCGGCCTTTGCCAAACTGATCATCGTCACTGAGAATGCCGAAAAACGGAATCAGCTTAAAGCCCGCTTGCAATCGGAAATTGAATCGGGTCGTTTTAATGCGGCCAGGGTGCGGGTGCATGCTTTGTTATACGGCCCTCCGGTGATCTGGCCGGTCACTTTCCGCGTGGAAGGAGGCTCGGTTGAACAGCTCACTACCGTGGCTGAGCAGGTGCGTCAAGTGATGGTGCAAAACACACATATTCGTGATCCGCATTTAGAGTGGGGCGAGCAGTCACCTGAAATTCAGTTGGATTACGATAGCGATCGTTTGGCCTTGTTGGGGGTAACGCCGCTAAGTTTATCACAGCAATTACAACAGGCGTTGCGCGGCGAAACGCAAGCGGTATTGCGCGAAGGATCCCGGCAGATTTTATTGACCAGTTTTAGTGAGCAGCGCGCGCAGGATTTACTGGCTTCATTAAATGCCTTACCCATAGAAACTCAGCAAGGCGATAAGTTGCCGTTACAACAAATAGCGCGTTTAGCGGTGGTCTTTACCGATCCCGTATTAAAGCGACGCAATCGCACGCCTTATTTGAATGTGAATGCCGAAGTGGTAGGCGCTCAGCCGCCTGATGTCACTCTGGCGATTTGGCAGGATTTACAGCCGTTAATGGCGGATTTACCGCAGGGGGTTCGTTTGGAAATTGGCGGCTCGGTGGAGCAATCCGGCAAAGCACAAGCGTCCATTCGGGTGTTGATGCCGCTGATGGTGTTATTGATGATCACCATGGTGATGTTGAATATGCAAAGCTTTTCCGGAACCTTTATGGTGTTGGTCACAGCCCCTTTGGGTATGATTGGCGCAGTGGCAGCGCTGCTGCTGTTTTCGCAACCCTTTGGATTTGTTGCGACCTTAGGCTTAATCGGTTTGGCGGGTATTTTAATGCGTAATACCCTGATTTTGGTGGGACAGATTCATGATAATCAGAAACAAGGGATGCAGGGTCAAACGGCTTTGATTGATGCAACCTTACGTCGTTCCAGGCCGGTGTTATTAACGGCCTTAGCCGCCATGCTGGCGTTTATCCCCCTTACCACCAATACCTTTTGGGGACCTTTGGCCTATGTGTTAATCGGGGGAATCGGTGTGGGGACGCTATTGACCTTACTGTTTTTACCCGCGCTTTATGCAATTTGGTTTCGGTTGCCTAAAGTTTAAGCGAAATTTAGCGCTAATCGGCACACTCAATACAGAGTGTGGTGGTGGGATTAATCTCTAACCGTTTGGGATTAATCCATTCGTCACAGTCTTCACAGCATCCATAACTGCCGTTTTCCATTCGTTTCAGCGCTTTTTCAATGGCAATGCGTTGCAATTGGCTGCGGCGTTTTGATTCAAGCGCCATTTGTTGATTTTGCATGGCATCCATGCGTGATAATCGGCCAACACTTTGCTGATCTAAATTGACAATGTCGGTACTTTGATTGTCGTCCATCAGATCTTGTTGGCAATCCTTTTTTAAGTCTAAAAGCTGTTGCTTAAAACGGATTAATTGCGAGGCGGTTAAAGGCTTGAAGGTCATATCCGCGGATTAACGAATCAGTAAGACCGACTTTTGATTATTTTTAAGCATTTTTAAGGTAAAGCTGCCAAAAAATAAGCTGCGGAGTTTACCATGATTAAAGGCGCCCATAACGGTCATATCTAAGTGATGCTTGGCTTGATAAGCTAATAACTCGGTTTGCGGATCACCGCTGAGTAGAGCGGTTTCAAAACGCCGCCCCGATAGCGATAGCTGTTCGGCGGCTTGTTGAAGAATGTCTTTGTCAGCGCCACTTTCTTTAACGGCATGGACGCAGTGAATGGTCATGTCTTCAAAGAGTGGGCTACGGCAGATCATATCGAGTGCTTTTTTTGCACCATCGGTATTGTTATAGGCCAGCATTAACGATTGTGGCACTGCAAAATCACCGTTCACGATAAAAATCGGCTTATGCAGTGCGCGAATCGATTCTTCCAACTGCTCACTGATGCCGGTTTCATCTTCAGGGGTAGTCTTGCCGCGAAAACCAACCACTAACACCCGAATTTCATCTTCCAAATCCATTAAGCACTCGCTTAGGCTGCCATGGCGTTGTTTGGTGATAACGTCTTTAATGGGGCGGCCTTTAAGTCGGTCTTTCGCCCGGGCTAATAACGCTTTGCCTTCTTGGATATGAAGTTTATTTTCGTTGGCTTCTTCTTCTGACAAAACCGCCATGAGATTATCCGCCATATTGGGCACCAAATTTCCGGTTTGGTCGATATTGGCTAATAGCAGACTGTGTTCAATGGAATGCAATAACTCTAATGGCGAGTTTACTTTTTCTGCAATCCAAGCGGCATAATCAATAATGTCATTGGTTAAATTTGAACCATCCAGGCATGCCGTGACCCATTGTTTTTCTAAGGACTGCATTAGTGACCTCCCATTACTTTTTCAATTTTTTCGGGTTTGTCGTGAACCGCAAATTTGTCCACCAATGTTTCACTGGCTTCATTTAAACCGATAATCTCAACATCCGCACCTTCACGACGCAGTTTAATGACCACTTTGTCCAGGGCGTGAATGGCGCTGATATCCCAAAAGTGCGCACGATGGACATCAATAATAACTTTGTCAACTGCCTCTTTAAAATCAAAATAACTTATGAACTTCTCAGAAGAATTAAAGAAAACCTGTCCAATGACCAAATAAGTGCGAGTTTGGGTGGATTCATCATATTGGCTGTCAATATACATATACTCGCGTAATCGACCGGCCATAAACAGCGACGCCAGTACCACACCGGTAATGACCCCAAATGCCAAATTATGGGTGTAGACGGTGACCGTCACTGTGCTGAGCATGATAATCGTGGCCTGAGGCGGGTTGGTGCGTAAATCTTTAAGGGATTGCCAGTTAAAGGTCCCAATCGACACCATAATCATAATCGCCACCAGCGCGGCCATGGGGACGACCGATAAGTAATCGGCAATAAAAACCACCATAATAAGCAAAAATAACCCGGCGGAAAAGGTTGATAAGCGGCCACGTCCACCAGATTTGACATTAATAATGGATTGACCAATCATGGCACAGCCGGCCATGCCGCCTAATAGCCCGGAGCCAATATTGGCAATGCCTTGGCCTTTACATTCACGACGTTTGTCGCTGTCGGTATCCGTCATCTCATCAATGACTTGCGCGGTCATTAACGATTCTAATAACCCAACTACGGCGATGGCAATCGAATAGGGTAAAATAATCCACAGTGTTTCTAATGTAAGGGGGATGTCCGGCCATAGGAAAATAGGGAGGGTATCGGGCAATTGCCCCATATCGCCGATGGTGCGTACGTCAATATCCAGCGCAATCACCAGCGCCGATAACACAATAATGGTGACCAAAGGAGAGGGGAGCAGGGTGCCGATTTTGGGCACATAAGGAAATAAATAAATAATCGCCAAGCCCAAAGCGGTCAGCGCATAAACATGCCAGGTGACATTGGTCAGTTCAGGTAACTGTGCCATAAAGATCAAAATAGCTAAGGCGTTTAAAAAGCCCACCATGACCGAACGAGAAATAAAACTGATGAGCTGGTGCAGGTTTAAATAGCCGGCAATCACTTGCAGTACCCCCGCCAAAATACTGGCCGCTAATAAATATTGCAAGCCATGGTCTTTAACCAGCGTGACCATCAGTAGCGCAGTGGCAGCCGTAGCAGCTGAAATCATGCCCGGGCGACCGCCAACAATGGCAATAATCACGGCTATGGCAAAAGACGCGTAAAGCCCGATTTTTGGATCCACTCCGGCGATAATGGAAAAAGCAATGGCTTCCGGTATCAGTGCCAATGCAACCACAATGCCCGCTAAAATATCCCCACGGATATTGCCTAACCAGTCTTTTTTGAGTTGAGATAACCGCATATAACCCTTTGTCTATTCGATGAATTTAGGATGTTTTCGTTTAAAAACGAAAAGGGGAAATTATGTGAGACCTTTGCACGAGATGGCTACACGAATAAAAAGGGTTAAATTTTTCCGCATTCTTCTTTCGCGTCCCACTCATGCAAAGGTCTCTATGTCATATAAAAATAATGTAATACTTTGATTTTTGGTAAAAAAATGAGCGCGTATTATGCCGACTCGTGCTTGAAAATGCAAGTTTTCGGAAGGATTTGCGCCTATATAAACATGGATTGCATTAGAATGATGCCTTCTGAACCCTTACTCTGAGGACGCTTATGTTGAGTTCAAACCATATTGCTGTTAACAGTCGGTTGAGTCAGTTGTTAAAACAGCAACTCTTATCTGAGACTTGGCAACATCAATCGGTGGCACAAACGCCAAACGTAATGACGTTATCTCAATGGTGGCTGGCTTGGGAGCAACAACTAATCTTGCAGGCAGATTTGGCGCAATTAGCAACGCTATTGGATGCGCGAAGAATAGCGGCTTTTGAAGCGGAGTTATTGTGGCAAGCGGTGTTGGAAGAGGCAATGCAACATCAGCCCGAGTTGTATTTATTGAATTTAGATGCCACCGCCAAAAAACTTTACCAGGCCTGGTGTTTTTTTAACGAATATGCCTCTGAAACCGCATTAGACTCAGCGTTTAAAACCGCTGAAGTATCGCTTTTTTTAAGTCTAAAAGAATCCTATCAAACGCGACTGATTCAATTAAAACTGTTAGACCCGCCCAGCTTACAAGGTCAACGATTGATGCTACTGGCTGAATTAGCAAGTTCGGTTGAAGGGCGCGCGTTTTATCTGCATGGTTTTGATGAGATACCGCCTTTTGTCCAAAAGTGGATTGACCTTCTGACGGCTCAGGGCGCAAAGATACATGTCCTTGAACCCAATCCCTTGAGCGTGAAACCCTCTCAACAAGTTTATCGCGCGCAAACGCCGGTACAAGAAGCTCAGCAAGTGGCCAATTGGTGTGCGAATACTCTAGAGAAATGGTTGGCGACTTCAGCAAACGCATCTGAAGACGGGGACAATGGCCTGCCCCGTTTAGGGATCGTCGCCCCGAATATCGAAGCGGTTCAGCGAGAATTGACTTGGGCATTGGATGAAACCTTGTATCAGCGTTTTGGGCAAGACTTGCCATTAAAAGTGGGTCGCCGACCGTTTTATAATGTGTCTTTGGGGCAGCCATTGTCTCATGCCCCCATTGTGCAGAATGCTTTACAGACTTTGCAGATTGGCTTGTTAACCCATCAACGTTTGTCTTATGACTTATGGTCAAGTTGGCTCACCGCCCCTTATACACTGGGCGGAGCCTTGCAGCGACAACAAGCCGATGTGACGTTACGGCGCCTACAGTGGGCGAGCTTTGAATGGCCAAAGTTTTTACAGACTATCGACAGCCGATTTAAAGCACCGGATCAGTCTCACCCTTTGCCAAATCAATTGCATTCGGTTTTAAAACGACAAAGTCAGATTAAGCGACCGGCGAAAGTGGGGTTAGAAACCTTTGTTGAGGCAGTTACCGATACCTTAAATGCCTTTCGGTGGGGACAGACCCCACTTCAAAAGTATGAACAATCGCGCGCATTAAGTTCTGTTGAAAAACAGCAGAAGGAGGCTTTTTTAAAAGCCTTAGAGCAGTTCTCTCGGTTTTACTTTAAAGCGCGTAAACAAGCCTGGTCGAGTTGGTTAAGCCATTTTAAACGGCACCTCACAGCCACCTTACATCAGCCGCAAACACAAGGGTGGGTGCCGATTCAAATAATGGGAATGTTGGAAGCAGCCGGGCAATCGTTTGACGCCCTTTGGGTGATGGGGTTGACCGATGAAGCCTGGCCAAGGATGCCCAACCCCAACCCGTTTTTGCCCGTTGGGTTACAGCGTGACTGTCAGATGCCGCACAGTGATGCCCATCGAGAGTTGGTATTTGCACAGGCAGTGACGAAACGGTTGGCTCTATCCGCCGCTGAACAGGTTTGGTCGTATGCCTGCCACAGTGGTGATAAAGCGTTATTGCCTAGCCCTTTGCTGAGTGAAATGGCGAAAGCATCAACGGATTGGCAAAACTACTGTCCGCAGGATTATGTTACTTTGGCTTCCCGCCTTTATCAACAGGCGCCGCCTTTGCAGTGGCTGCTGGATGATCAAGCCCCGCCCTTGCCGTTAAATAGCATTGTGCCGGGCGGAACGGGGGTTTTATTGGCACAAAGCAAATGTCCTTTAATGGCGTTTGTGGATTATCGATTGGGCGCGCGTCGACAACTGGAAACGGTTGAAGAAGGCATGCAATCGAATCATTTAGGCACACTCGTCCATGAAGTGTTAGAGCACTTTTGGCGTGAGGTGAAGACTCAGAATCGGTTATTGATGTTGGACTCTGAAACCTTAGAGTGTCAACTGTCTCAGTTGCTGGAAACGGCTATGTTGCCTTTGCAAAATCATTATGATGGTCACTATTTGAGTTTGGAAAAACAGCGTATTCTTAAACTGATAAATCAGTGGTTAGAATTGGAGCGTTTGCGGCCTTCTTTTGCCGTAGTGGCAACCGAGGCCGAGCATCAACTGACACTGGGCGGTTTGATATTTAATACCAAAATTGATCGAGTAGATGCGTTAAGTGACGCTGCCGGTCAGCTGCTGATTATGGATTATAAAACCGGGCGCGCCAGTAGTAACGAATTGTTTAGTGATCCGATTTTGGCACCCCAGTTGGCGGTGTATAGTCAAGCGTTTGATGTTGATAAAATTGCGGGGTTAGGCTATGGGATTTTGCACAGTGATGATGGGGTAAAACTGGATTTTGTGGTTGCGGAAGAAGGCATGCTACCGGATAAACCCCGGCAAAAAGTCTTTAGTCAACTGTCGCAAAAAACCGGTGGTGACTTTGAGGGGCAGGCCTGGGAAGATTTTTTATGGGGGTTACGAGAAGCGGTTGCTGATTTGGCGAGCCAATTGCAACAAGGCTGGGCGGCCATGGATTATCACAATGAACAGGATGTGCAATATGCCGCCGGCCGGCTGGCTTTGCGATTACCGGAGGCGCAATGGCAAAGAGCTTCATGGAATCTTGACAAGGAAATCGAACAATGAATATATCGAGCATAAACCCCTTGCAGCAGTGTCAGCCTGATCCCACATTACCGGATGGCGAGGCACGATTTGAAGCCATTTACCCCGGTCAGTCTTTTATTGTGCAAGCCCCGGCCGGTTCCGGCAAGACGGCACTGCTGATGCAACGATTTTTGGCGTTATTGTCTCAAGTGGACTTTCCGGAGCAGGTGGTGGCGATGACCTTTACTAAAAAAGCGGCGGCAGAAATGCGAAACCGTATTTTAGAGGCATTACAGTTTGGTTGTTCCCCCTTAGCGAAGCAGGCAAGCGTATTTGATCAAAATACCTGGCAGTTAGCCCAAGCCGCTTTACAGAACAATGCGCAACGTGATTGGCAGTTGCTGGCTAACCCGAATCGATTACGGATTCGCACCTTGGATGGTATGAATGGTTACTTGGTACAACAGATGCCATTATTGTCTAGGCTGGGCGTCCAACCGCAAATAGCGGATCAGCAAGATCAGTTGTATGCTCAGGCGGCGCGCGCTGCTTTAGAGGATGCGGAGGCCACCGAAGCCAGCGCTGAATTATTGCAATTGGTGAATGGCAAGTTGACCACGGCTGTATCTCTTTTGGTGTCAATGCTCAAAAAACGAGATCAATGGATGCGCGTGTTATTGCCCTATGAAGGCGATGACCAGAAGACTTCAGCAAGCGCGCGCCTAGCATTGCAAGCAGGGGTTGCCGATTTGGTGATGCAAGAAAAGCAAGCGGCACTGGTGGTTTTAAATCCGGTTTTGTCAGGATTACAAGGGTTAGGATGCTATGCTGAATGGGCTTTATCCAATGGGGTTGATGAGTCGTTGGCAGCGAGGTTAAGCGTGTTGGTTGATTGGTCTCAATCCAATGCACCTTTGAAGGTGTCAACGGATTTAGCGGTTTGGCGGGCTTTGGCAGCTTGGTTGTTGACAAAAGAGGGCAGTTGGCTGAAAACCGTCAATAAAAACAAAGGATTTCCGGCCGGAAAAGGAGAAAATAAAGCCAATAAAGAGGCTTTTCTGGCGGTATTGGCTGAGGTGAGTTTGGCCGATTTTCAAGGGAAGGCCGCGGCTGCTTTACAGCAAATCAGTCAATTGCCGGATATCGAGTACCGTGATGCGGATTGGCAACGCTTACAGAATTTAATTCGATTATTGCGACGTGCAGTGGCGCATTTGAGCGTGGCGTTTCAACAAGCTGCTCAAACAGATTTTATCGAAGTGGCACAAGCGGCGACAAAAGCCTTAGGCGAAGCGGAAAACCCAACCGATTTGGCGCAACAGTTGGACTATCAGTTAAAACATTTATTGATTGATGAATTTCAAGATACCAGTGTCGGCCAATATGAGTTGGTCAAAAAACTGGTGGCGAGTTGGACAGCAGAGGATGCGCATACGATCTTTATTGTCGGTGATCCGATGCAATCTATTTATCGGTTTCGAGAAGCTGAGGTGGGCAATTTTTTGGAAGCTTGGCAAGGTCAATTGGGACAAGTACCCTTAAAAGCTTTGAATTTGACGGTTAATTTTCGTTCAAGCGCCGGCCTGGTGAATTGGGTGAATCAAACTTTTAAGCAGGTCTTTCCCGCTAAAAATCAATTGGCATTAGGTGGGGTTTGCTATGCCAAGGCGATAGCACAGGATGTTGACCCGGAAACAGCAGACATCCATCATTGCGTGAAGACGCATTGGCGTTTAGCGGCTTCAAAAACACAAGAAGTGGATGAAGTGGTGACGCTGATTCAACAAAGATTACAAGCCGATGATTTTAGCGACCAGGCGGTTATCGGGGTGCTGGGTCGCAGTCGAGGTCATCTGATGCCGATTGCTTCGGCGCTAAAGCAGGCGGGGATTGCGTTTCGAGCGGTAGACTTGGAAGTTTTAAAAGACCGTCAGGAAATTCAAGATTGCCAAGCCTTGACGCGTGCCTTGTTACATCTTGGCGATCGGCCTGCGTGGATAGCGTTGCTTCGTTCACCGCTAATCGGATTGAGTTTGGCGGATTTAAGTTATTTATTAACTGAAAATGGTCGGCCGACATCGGGCACGGTTTGGCAGCGGCTGGAAGCTTTTGAGGGTCAAAACCGCCAAAAAAATGACCAGGCCTGGTCAGATTGGGCTGACAAAATTAGCGCTGAAGGGCAGGCGCGACTTGCCGAAACCTTACCGATTTTACAGCACGCTTTACAAACCAAAGGTGCGGTTGCCTTGGCGGTATGGTTGCGTCAAACTTGGTTGGCGCTCGATGGGCCACAAACCTTGATGGATGCCGGTTGTTTGCAAAATGTGGATGCTTATTGGCAAAGGCTGGCGGAGATGGCGGATGAGGCAACTCGGCAGCAACAAGGCGGTAGTATTTCTATTACGGCTTTAGAGGAAACCCTCGCTGAGCTTTATGCGTTGCCGGATACGTCACCGGAATCTCGGTGGGTAGAACTCATGACCATGCATAAATCTAAAGGGCTAGAGTTCGATACGGTGATTTTACCCTGTTTGGGACGCAAACCGAGAAATGATGATATTCCGTTAATGTCTTGGCTGGCATTTAAAAGCGCTCAAAAAGAACAATTGGTGATTGCGCCTTTGCAACAAAAAGGCAAGGCGAACACCGCTAAACCCGGCTTGGTGGAGCTGATTAAGCGCTATGAAGACCAAAAGCAGGACTATGAATTAGCCCGTTTATTATATGTGGCTTGCACGCGTGCAAAACGGCAATTACATTGTTTTGGCTCGGTGAATGTTACGGATAAAATATTGGCTGGAGAGACTGAATTAAACCCCGCGCAAAAGAGTTTATTGGCTTGTTTATGGCCACTGGAAAAAGCTAACTTTGAAGCCTTGTTGCCGGGTTTTCATGCGGCTGATAAAGATCATACGCTTGAGAAGGCGCCCGTCAAAATCTCTCGGTTGCAGGCAAATCGGCAAGGATTTTGGCAGCAACAACCGCCCGCTTTAATTCAAGAGCAGTTGCCGGCAACAGAAAAACCGCCTGCAACTGAGTCTGAAGGCGGTTCACCTGAGTTGAGTGCTTTCGCAATATCCGCTTCCGAAGCAGAAATGGTTAAAGCCGTTGGGGTTTGGGTGCATCAAGTGTTAGAGCAATGGGCCAAGGATAATCAACGGATTCCTTCGCTCGATGGGTTGTTGGCAGAGCGCTCACGCCATCAATTTGGTTTGATGCAGCTCGGATTGCGCGATCCGCTTTTGAATTTGGCAATAGATAGGGTGATGCAATCATTGCAGAATGTGCTTCAGAATACTCAAGTGATGTGGGCACTGCGTTCCGATCATTTAGAGGCGGCTGCCGAGTGGCCATTAAGTTCGCTGGAAAAAACATCACAAGGGGGTGTTCAGTCCAATCATATTGTTGATCGTACCTTTGTGGATGAAACGGGTATGCGCTGGATTATTGACTACAAAACCAGTTATTTTCCATTAGAGGAAAGTGGTGAGAAGCGTGCGGCTGAGTTGGCGGTATTTGTGGAGAAGCAGGTGGTGGCTTATCGAGATCAATTGCAGCGGTATGGTGATTTGTTTGATGCATTAGAAACACGACCACAGAAGTGGGTTTTGTATTTTACGCATCTAGATCAATGGGTTGAGGTGGCTTAAAATCCATCGGTGCTAAAGGCGTTTTGTATCCAATTAGGTTGAGTTTGTTGCGCTTCAAAGGTGATAACATCAAACCGTTGTGGCTGGTTTTGATAGTGCGGGTGTTTGATTAAATAGACCTGAGCACACTTGATGAGTCGGGCTTGTTTTTGGGTGGAAACGAATTCGCTGGCATAACCGTATTGCACCGATTGACGGTATTTAACTTCAAAGAAAATCAACGTTTTTTGCGCATCCAATCCAATTAGGTCGATTTCACCGCCTTTAATGCGAAAGTTCTGCTCAAGCAGTTGAATGCCTTGTTGTTGAAGCCACTGAGCGGCTAGCTGTTCTTTTTGCTGCCCGGTTTGGTGGCTGAGCTTGGACATGATGGTTAAGGTGTGCCGGATGGGTTGGGAAGGTGTAGCGGTACGGCTTGGCCACGCGCATTGTAGCGCGCCCAAATGAACAGATGGTCAACTTCGCGATCTTGTATTTTCAGACGCCCGGTGACGCCGTTATTTAAACAAAGCCCCGAGTCTAGCCGATTTAGGTTTTGAACTAGGGTTAGGCTGTCCCAGCCATAGGCTTCAAACGCGGTTTCGACACTAACCGGGAGAATTGCAGCTGGAAGGGTTGGAAAAATAAGCCCGGCCAGGTCTGGGTTGAGAGGTGTTTGAAACAGTTGTGAAGGGGTAATTTTGGATGTGCCATAAGTTGGCAGATTGAGGTCAAAAAATTCAAATTGGGGTTTAAAAACGGCCAATCTTCGTTCATTTCCAACTAATACGATGGCGTCTAAATCTTGGCGCAATCTTGGAGTAAATTGCAGGTTTTGACCAAATAGCCAGCGTAAATTGTTATTGCGTTCTTGGCTTTGTTTTTCGTTGATTAAACTGCCCAGCGCTTGGCGCAAATTGGGGTTGCGAGCCGGATAGGTTTTTAAGATGGCGGTTTGATTGCGGTTTTGGCTTTGTTGATGCCAACCAAATAAAATATCCTGCGCCAGCCGTGTGTCGGCATCCATGGTGCTGCTTAAAATACCAATACGTTGAAAGTTTTGATGGCAGAGCTGTTGGTTGATTTGATGCGCCTCAGATTCCGACTTGAAATTGAATTGCCAAATCGATGGGAGATCAACTTGGTTGAGCGCCAGCACATTTTTGGGCGCGAGAGGCGTGAGCTGCTCTATGGCAGTTTTGCGTAAAGGTCCGATAACCCATTCAGCGCCTTGCGCCATAGCAGTTTGATATAGCGATTGAATTTGTGTGAGGTCGCTACTGTCGTAAAAATCAAATTCGAGTGCCGATTTTTGGTGTTTGAGTTGTTGAAAATGGTTTTTCAAAATGCCGTTGCGAATTTGATGGCTGATGCCGGCATATTGTCCTGTAAAAGGGAGCAGGATGGCAATCCGGGTGACGGGGTTTCTGTGGTTGAGTTGGGTTAATAAGGCAGGTAACAGATGATAATTATATAGCGCTGTTGGGTCATCAAGGCTAAAGTCTTGCCAGTCTTTTAGGCGCTGTTTTTGCCAGATGGGGTGCTGTTGAGTGATTTCGGCAAACGTCGTCCAGTTGGCAAGCGTTGGAGATTGTTCAGCGAGTTCTATTAGTGTTGATGCGGGGAGGTGTTTTAAGCTGTGCCAAATTTGAAACTCGATAGCGGCTTGGTTATCTTCATCGCTGAGGTGCCATAATTGTTGACTGAACTGGATAAATTCTGCCCAGGCCTGGGTCTTTTTAGCCAGTAAGGCCTTGCGTTCAAGGGTGGCTATTTGGTGTTTCTGGGATTCTTTTTCAGAAATCTTAGGGGGTTCTATTTCTGTTGCAGGTATTTCGGACTGCGACGGTACGGGCTTAGGGGCCGTGCTACAGGCGGATAGCCCTAAAAAACTGCATAAAATGATAATTGTGGCAATGGATTGATACATTTGAAACCATGTGTATAGAATAGTGAAGTCACTGATGCAGGTCATTATAACGATAAATGACCCAAAGTTGGTATTGAATTGATGAGAGAAAATCATGCAAAAAAATAATATGAATTCGGGTTCGGATGGATGCTCAGAAACCATTGACTTAAATAATGATGCTGAAGGTGGGGTACTTTATATTGTTGCCACACCGATTGGCAATTTAAAAGATATTACCTTGCGAGCGCTGGATGTTTTGGCTGCTGTAGACTGGGTTGCGGCTGAAGATACGCGTCATTCAAAACGATTGTTGCAGCATTATGCGTTGCATAAGCCGATGTTGAGTTTGCATGATCATAATGAAATGGATCGTCGGCATGAATTATTACAAAAATTGAAAAGGGGCGAAAAAGGGGCGTTGATTTCTGATGCCGGTACGCCATTGATCAGTGATCCCGGTTATCATTTGGTGAATTTATTGCGTCAAGAAGGCATTCGGGTGGTGCCGATTCCGGGGGCTTCTGCTTTTGTCAGTGCGTTGTGTGCGGCGGGTTTGCCGACGGATCGATTTGCATTTGAAGGGTTTTTACCCGCTAAAAAAAACAAACGCTTATTGGCCTTAGAAGCCTTGTGCAATGAACCTAGAACCTTGGTGTTTTATGAGTCGCCTCATCGGTTATTGGACAGTTTGGCCAGTTTTCAAGCGGCTTTTGGTGACGATAAACAAATGGTGGTGGCTAAGGAAATTACCAAACAGTTTGAGCAGTTTCAAAGGGGGACGGTGAGCGAAATTTTGCAGTATTTTAACGCGCACCCGAGTAAGGTTCGGGGAGAGTTTGTGTTGATGGTAAAAGGTGACTCCGCCAATGACTCGGAAAAGTCAAAAAGTGAGTTGGGTGAAAAGATTGATTCGGCAATCTTGGTCTTATTAAAACAGGGCCTGCCAGTCAAGCAGATTGCTGAAATTGTATCGCAATGGCAAGACGTTAAAAAGAAAGCGGTTTATGAGCGAACCTTGACGCTTAAATCCATTTAAATTACCGGTAAATGGATTGCTTCGCCTTCGGCTCGCAAAGACCCTAATTCCCGTCATTGCGAGGAGCAAAGCGACGTGGCAATCCACCCCCACCCTGTCATTGCGAGGAGCGCAGCGACGTGGCAATCCATACCCCCCTGTCATTGCGAGGAGCAAAGCGACGTGGCAATCCACCCCTACCCTGTCATTGCGAGGAGCAAAGCGACGTGGCAATCCATACCCACCCCGTCATTGCGAGGAGCGCAGCGACGTGGCAATCCATACCCACCCCGTCATTGCGAGGAGCGCAGCGACGTGGCAATCCATATTTCAGGCGGTGCCGGACGCTAGATGGATTGCTTCGCCTTTGGCTCGCAATGACGGTGGGGCGGCTCGCAATGACGGTAGGGTGCTCGCAATGACGGTGGGGACTCGCAATGACCCTAATTCCTGTCATTGCGAGGAGCAAAGCGACGTGGCAATCCACACCCACCCTGTCATTGCGAGGAGCAAAGCGACGTGGCAATCCATATTTCAGGCAGTGCCGGACGCTAGATGGATTGCTTCGCCTTCGGCTCGCAATGACGGTGGGGTGGCTCGCAATGACGGTGGGGTGCTCGCAGTGATCCTAATTCCTGTCATTGCGAGGAGCGCAGCGACGTGGCAATCCATACCCACCCCGTCATTGCGAGGAGCAAAGCGACGTGGCAATCCATACCCCCCCCTGTCATTGCGAGGAGCGCAGCGACGTGGCAATCCATATTTCAGGCAGTGCCGGACGCTAGATGGATTGCTTCGCCTTCGGCTCGCAATGACGGTGGGGACTCGCAATGACCCTAATTCCTGTCATTGCGAGGAGCAAAGCGACGTGGCAATCCATACCCACCCCGTCATTGCGAGGAGCGCAGCGACGTGGCAATCCATATTTCAAGCAGTGCCGGACGCTAGATGGATTGCTTCGCCTTTGGCTCGCAATGACGGTGGGGTGGCTCGCAATGACGGTGGGGACTCGCAATGACGGTGGGGACTCGCAATGACGGTGGGGACTCGCAATGACCCTAATTCCTGTCATTGCGAGGAGCGCAGCGACGTGGCAATCCATATTTCAGGCAGTGCCGGACGCTAGATGGATTGCTTCGCCTTCGGCTCGCAATGACGGTGGGGACTCGCAATGACCCTAATTCCTGTCATTGCGAGGAGCAAAGCGACGTGGCAATCCATATTTCAGGCAGTGCCGGACGCTAGATGGATTGCTTCGCCTTCGGCTCGCAATGACGGTGGGGCGGCTCGCAATGACGGTAGGGTGCTCGCAATGACGGTGGGGACTCGCAATGACCCTAATTCCTGTCATTGCGAGGAGCGCAGCGACGTGGCAATCCACCCCCACTCTTGTCATTGCGAGGAGCGTCGCGACGTGGCAATCTATGTTTCAGGCGGTGCAGAACGAAAGATGGATTGCTTCGCCTTCGGCTCGCAATGACGGTGGGTTGGCTCGCAGTGACCCTAATTCCTGTCATTGCGAGGAGCAAAGCGACGTGGCAATCCATATTTCAGGCAGTGCCGGACGCTAGATGGATTGCTTCGCCTTCGGCTCGCAATGACGGTGGGGACTCGCAATGACCCTAATTCCTGTCATTGCGAGGAGCAAAGCGACGTGGCAATCCACACCCACCCCGTCATTGCGAGGAGCAAAGCGACGTGGCAATCCATATTTCAGGCGGTGCCGGACGCTAGATGGATTGCTTCGCCTTTGGCTCGCAATGACGGTGGGGCGGCTCGCAATGACCCTATTTCCTGTCATTGCGAGGAGCGCAGCGACGTGGCAATCCATACCTCTCGTCATTCCAATGCATTTACTTAGGCTCGGTAGTTAGTCAGTGAGCGAAAAGTATTTTGCAAAACTTGAATTTTTAAATAAACCTAATTTGTAACAGGAATTT
>Ga0210020_1000548_pt1 | contig 36558 bp, 44 predicted proteins | sample CryGeymeta201514_FD_183980 | JGI IMG/M metagenome (GOLD analysis project Ga0210020, IMG submission 183980) | Groundwater microbial communities from Crystal Geyser aquifers in Utah, USA - Crystal Geyser metaG 2015-14 (SPAdes) (version 2) | ecosystem: Environmental > Aquatic > Deep subsurface >... | reverse complement strand
GCCCGTTCGTCGATCTGCATCTGCTGAAGAAAGTGGAAACAGTTCGCGCAACCAGCGACAAACGCCCGGTCAAGACCTGGTCGCGTCGTTCCACGGTTTTGCCCGAGTTCGTCGGTCTCACCATTGCAGTGCATAACGGCAAGCAGCATGTGCCGGTGTATGTTTCCGAAAACATGGTCGGCCACAAGCTAGGCGAATTTTCTCTGACGCGTACCTTCAAAGGTCATGCGGCTGATAAAAAAGCGAAGAAATAAGGAGAGATGATGAGTACAACAGCAGTCATCCGTGGTGTTCGCCTGTCAGCCCAAAAGGCTCGTCTGGTTGCGGACCAAATCCGTGGCCTGCCGGTCGCGCAAGCATTGAACATTCTAACCTTCAGTCCGAAGAAGGGCGGCGCCATCCTCAAGAAGGCGCTCGATTCCGCAATTGCGAATGCCGAGCACAATGACGGCGCAGATATTGACGAATTGAAGGTTTCCACCATTTATGTGGACAAAGGCACTTCGCTGAAGCGCATGATCCCCCGGGCCAAGGGCCGCGGGACCGGCATCGAGAAGCAAACCTGCCACATTACGATCACCGTCGGGAGTTAAGCATGGGCCAGAAAATTAATCCGATCGGATTCCGCCTGAGTGTCCAGAAAAACTGGTCATCCAAGTGGTATGCGAATAGCAAGAACTTTTCAGCTCTGCTGCTCAAGGACATCGAAGTCCGCGATTATCTGAAGAAAAAACTGGCCGGTGCCGGGGTTTCCAAGATCGTCATCGAACGCCCGGCTAAAAATGCCAAGATCACCATCTATACCGCGCGTCCCGGGGTGGTCATCGGCAAGAAAGGCGAAGATATCGAGAAGCTGCGCGCCGAACTGCGGATCCGTATGGGCCTGCCCGATGTCGGTCTGAATATCGAGGAAGTGCGCAAGCCGGAAATCGACGCGCAGCTGATTGCCGAATCGATTACCCAGCAACTGGAAAAACGCATCATGTTTCGCCGCGCGATGAAACGCGCGATGCAAAACGCGATGCGCCTCGGCGCGCAGGGAATCAAAATCATGAGCGCCGGCCGTCTGAACGGGATCGAGATCGCCCGCACCGAATGGTATCGCGAAGGCCGTGTGCCATTGCATACCCTGCGCGCGGATATCGATTACGGTTTTGCCGAAGCGAAGACCACCTACGGCATCATTGGCGTCAAGGTCTGGGTCTACAAGGGCGACCATACCGGTCAACAGGAAGAAGTTGCGCCAACCGCAGCCGAGCCTGAAAAGAAAGCAAGAAAGTCGGGAGCTAAACATGCTACAGCCAGCTAGAAGAAAATACCGCAAGGAGCAAAAGGGCCGCAACACCGGCGTTGCGACTCGCGGCAACCAGGTCAGTTTTGGCGAATTCGGTCTCAAGGCCGTGGGCCGGGGCCGCCTGACCGCGCGCCAGATCGAAGCCGCCCGCCGCGCCATGACGCGCCATATCAAACGCGGCGGGCGCATCTGGATTCGCATCTTCCCGGACAAGCCGATCTCGCAAAAGCCGGCTGAAGTGCGGATGGGTAACGGCAAGGGCAATCCGGAGTACTACGTGGCCGAGATTCGTCCGGGCAAGATGCTGTACGAGATGGACGGCGTGCCGGAAGCGCTGGCACGCGAGGCCTTCAAACTGGCAACCGCGAAGTTGCCGCTCGAGACGACCTTTGTAGTTAGACAGGTGGGGGCTTAATCATGAAGTCGAGTGAACTGAAGAACAAATCGGTGGAGGAGCTGCAGCAGGAATTGCTCTCCCTGGGCAAGGCGCAATTCAGCCTGCGCATGCAACTGGCGACCCAGCAGCTGGCCAACAACAGCCAGATCGGCAAGGTGCGCCGGGATATCGCCCGGATTAAAACAGTATTGACCGAAAAAGGTGTACAGCAATGAGTGCAACGAACCTGAAACGCGCGCTGACCGGTACGGTCGTCAGCAACAAGATGGACAAGACGGTGACCGTGCTGGTCGAGCGCAAAGTCAAGCACCCTGTGCTGGGCAAAGTTGTCCGCGTGTCCAAGAAATATCACGCGCATGACGAGAACAACATCTGCACCGAAGGCCAGGTGGTGACCATCGAGGAAAGCCGCCCGCTGTCGAAGACAAAATCATGGCGTGTGGTCTAGTCGGCGTAAGCACCCGGCAACAAAATACAAATAGCGCTTGCGCAACTGGGCAAGTTTGACTAGAATGCGCGGCTTCGTTTCACCGTCGCTTGCGACGGCCTAACCCAAACGGGTTCCAAAACTAGCCGCCGCAGGCGGAATAAGTTGGAGATTGAAAAATGATACAAATGCAGTCTGTTTTGAATGTCGCCGACAACACCGGCGCGCGCGCCGTGATGTGCATCAAAGTGATTGGAGGTTCCAAGCGCCGTTATGCCGGTGTAGGCGATGTGATCAAGGTCAGCATCAGGGATGCCGCTCCGCGTTCGCGGGTTAAAAAAGGCGAAGTGTACAGTGCGGTCGTGGTGCGCACCGCCAAGGGTGTTCGCCGCGCCGACGGCTCCCTGATTAAGTTCGACGGCAACGCCGCCGTGCTGCTGAACAACAAACTGGAGCCGATCGGCACCCGTATTTTTGGCCCGGTCACCCGTGAATTGCGCACCGAGCGCTTCATGAAAATTGTGTCTCTGGCTCCGGAAGTTCTGTAAGAGTCGGTCGAGGATTAAATCATGCGCAAAATTAGAAAAGATGACGATGTGATCGTCATTGCAGGCAAGGACAAAGGTAATCGCGGCAATGTGTTGAAAGTTGCCGATGACTACGTGGTGGTTGCCGGGATCAACAAGGTGAAAAAACACCAGAAGCCGAATCCGATGAAGGGGACGTCCGGCGGTATCGTGGAAATCGAAAAACCGCTGCATGTTTCCAATGTCGCGATTTTCAATGCGGCCACGAAAAGAGCCGACCGTGTCGGTGTCAAGGTGCTGGAAGACGGGCGCAAAGTGCGCGTGTTCAAGTCCAGCGGCGAAGTAATCGCGTAAGGGGTAACACAGCATGGCTCGTTTGTACGACTACTACAAGAAAAGCGTTGTGCCGCAACTGATGAAACAGTTCGGTTACAAATCCGTGATGGAAGTGCCTCGCATCCAGAAGATCACCCTGAATATGGGGGTGGGCGAAGCGGTTGCGGATAAAAAAGTGATGGATCACGCGGTTGCCGATATGCAGAAAATCGCCGGACAAAAGCCGGTGGTCACGAAGGCCAAGAAATCCATCGCCGGATTTAAGATTCGCGACAATTACCCGGTGGGTTGCAAAGTAACGCTGCGCCGCGATCGCATGTTTGAATTCATGGATCGACTGGTGACGGTTGCCATTCCGCGTATCCGCGACTTCCGCGGCATCTCGGGCAAGGCATTTGACGGCCGCGGCAATTACAACATGGGCGTGCGCGAGCAAATCATCTTCCCGGAAATCGAATACGACAAGATCGACGCGTTGCGCGGGATGAACATTACGATCACGACGACGGCGAAGAACGACGAGGAAGCGCGCGCGCTGTTGCTGGCTTTCAAATTCCCATTGAAGAACTGAGGGTGATATGGCAAAAACTTCTTTGATCAACCGCGAGCAGAAGCGCAGGGATACGGTGAAGAAATTCGCCGCCAAGCGCGCCGAATTGCTGGCAATTGCAAACAATGTGGCAATCAGTTACGAGGAGCGTTTCGCCGCTCGTCAAAAGTTGCAGGCTTTGCCGCGCGATTCCAGTCCGGTGCGTTTGCGCAATCGTTGCGCGCTGACCGGTCGCCCGCGCGGCACGTTCCGCAAGTTCGGTCTGGGACGTACCAAATTGCGTGAATACGCGATGGCTGGTGCGATTCCCGGTGTCGTCAAGGCAAGTTGGTAAGGTGAATTTATGAGCATGAGTGATCCGATTGCCGATATGTTGACGCGTGTACGCAACGCGCAACTGGCAAAAAAAACAGTGGTAGCGATGCCTTCTTCCAAGATCAAGGTGGCGATTGCCAAAGTGCTGCAGGACGAAGGCTTTGTGGACGGCTACAAGGTGGTTGAGCACGGCGCCAAGCCGATTCTCGAAATCGGCCTGAAATACTACGCAGACCGCCCGGTGATAGAAAAGATTCAGCGCATTAGTCGTCCGGGTTTGCGTGTGTACAAGGGTAGCGAAAGCATTCCCCGCGTGATGAACGGATTGGGTGTTGCCATCGTTTCCACCTCGCAGGGTCTGATGACCGACCGCAAAGCGCGCGCCAACGGCATCGGTGGCGAAGTTTTGTGCTACGTGGCGTAAGGAGGAGATATGTCCAGAGTTGCTAAAAATCCCGTGTTGGTACCCGCCGGTGTGGAAGTTTCCATTGCTGCCGACAAGATTTCTGTCAAGGGCCCGCAGGGGGCGCTGACTCAATTCATCAAGGGCGATGTCAAAGTCGAGCGCGAGGGCGACATGTTGCTGTGCAAGGCCACTGCCGATTCCGCCGCATCCAACGCGATGTCAGGAACACTGCGTGCGCTGGTCAACAATATGGTGATCGGTGTGAGCAAGGGTTTCGAGCGCAAGCTGATCCTGGTCGGCGTGGGTTATCGTGCCCAGGCTGCCGGTGATGCGCTCAATTTGAGTCTGGGATTTTCGCACCCCGTCGTGCACAAGATGCCGCAGGGTGTGAAAGTTGCGACGCCCACTCAGACCGAGATCGTCCTGAGCGGTGTGGACAAGCAGCAAGTCGGTCAGGTCGCCGCCGAAATTCGCGCGTACCGCGAGCCGGAACCTTATAAGGGCAAGGGTGTTCGCTATGCGGACGAGGTGGTAATCATTAAAGAAGCCAAGAAGAAATAATCGAGGTTGATATGTTGAACAAGAATCAAGCGCGTCAGCGCAGAGGCCGCAAAACCCGCGCAAGAATTGCCCAGCAAAAGACTATCCGCCTGGCAATACACCGCACGAACCTGCATATCTATGCCCAGATCATTTCTGCCGATGGCAGTTCTGTGCTGGCCAGTGCTTCCACGCTGGAAGCGGAAGTGCGCAAGAACATTGGCAACGGCGGCAATGTCGCGGCGGCTACGCTGGTTGGCCAGCGTATCGCCGAAAAGGCCAAGAGTGCCGGCGTGACTGCGGTTGCTTTCGACCGTTCCGGCAACAAGTACCATGGTCGCATCAAGGCGCTGGCGGATGCGGCGCGCGAACATGGCTTGCAGTTCTAATCTGGGGTGAAACATGGCTAAAGCACAACAAGGCAGAAATCAGCAACAAGAAGACAAGGGTGACGGCCTCATCGAGAAGATGATTCACGTCAACCGCGTCACCAAGGTGGTGAAGGGCGGGCGCATCATGGGCTTTGCGGCGCTGACCGTGGTGGGTGACGGCGATGGTCGCGTCGGCATGGGCAAGGGAAAATCCAAGGAGGTGCCGGTGGCCGTGCAAAAGGCGATGGAAGAGTCGCGCCGCAAACTGGTCAAGGTAAACCTCAAGGATGGCACGCTGCATCATTCCGTCATCGGCCGCCACGGTGCAGCCAAGGTGGTGATGCTGCCGGCTTCTGAAGGTACCGGAATTATTGCCGGCGGCGCGATGCGCGCCGTGTTCGAGGCGGTTGGCGTGCGCAATGTGCTGGCCAAGTGTATCGGTTCCAACAATCCGTATAACGTGGTGCGTGCCACCCTGAACGGTTTGCAGGCGCTCAATTCTCCTGCCGAGATCGCTGCCAAGCGAGGCAAGAGTGTCGAAGAGATTGCGGGGTAATCATGGCTCAAGCTAAAACATTGAAAGTGACGCAAGTCAAAAGCGTGATCGGCACCAAGCAGTCGCACCGCGACACCGTGCGCGGGCTGGGTCTGCGCCGTATCAACCATACGGTGGTGCTGGAAGATACGCCGGCAGTGCGCGGCATGATTAACAAGGTGTACTACCTGGTCAAGTGCGAGGCATAAATGCAACTCAATCAAATTAAACCCGAACAAGGTTCACGTCACGCCAAGCGCCGTGTCGGACGCGGTATCGGCTCCGGCCTCGGCAAGACGGCAGGTCGCGGCCACAAGGGGCAGAAGTCCCGTGCCGGCGGTTTCCATAAAGTCGGCTTCGAAGGCGGTCAAATGCCATTGCAGCGCCGTTTGCCCAAGCGCGGTTTCGTTTCGCTGACGCGCAAAGACACCGCCCAGGTGCGCCTGTCCGACCTGCAAAAACTGCCGGTTGATACGGTCGACCTGCTGGTACTGAAACAGGCGGGCGTGATTTCCGCCAACGCGCTGAGCGTGAAAGTGATGCTGAGCGGAGAAATCACCCGTGCCGTCACGGTGCAGGGCTTGCTGCTTACCAAGGGTGCGCGGGCGGCAATCGAAGCGGCCGGCGGCTCGGTTGCGGAATAAGGACGCGCTGTGAGCCGACCGGTTGCCAAAGCGAAGTACGGTGATTTAAGCACGCGTCTCTGGTTTTTGCTGGGGGCGCTGGTGGTGTATCGCATCGGTGCGCATATCCCGGTGCCCGGCATCGATCCCAATGTGCTGGCCGACCTGTTCAAGCAGCAGCAGGGCGGTATCCTGGGCATGTTTAACATGTTCTCGGGCGGGGCGCTGGAGCGTTTTACCATCCTGGCTTTGGGTATCATGCCGTACATTTCGGCTTCCATTATCATGCAGCTGGCCGCGATTGCGGTGCCGCATCTGGAGCAGCTGAAAAAAGAAGGCGAAGCCGGACGGCGCAAGATAACGCAGTACACGCGCTATGGCACCCTGGTGCTGGCCTTGTTCCAGTCCTTCGGCATTTCGGTGATGCTGCAGTCGCAGCCGAACCTGGTGCTAAATCCCGGCATGATGTTCCAGTTGACCACGGTAGTTACACTGGTGACCGGCACCATGTTTTTGATGTGGCTGGGCGAGCAAATTACCGAACGCGGTTTGGGCAATGGTATCTCGCTGATCATCTTCGCCGGGATCGCTGCCGGTCTGCCGAGCGCGATTGGCAACACCCTTGAAATGGCGCGAACCGGCGCGTTTTCAGTGCCGCTTGTGCTGGCTTTGTTTTTTGGCGCGCTGCTGGTGACCGCCCTGGTGGTTTTCGTGGAGCGCGGCCAGCGCAAGATTCTGGTGAATTACGCCAAGCGCCAGGTCGGCAACAAGGTGTATGGCGGGCAAAGTTCGCATCTGCCGTTGAAGCTGAACATGGCCGGAGTGATTCCGCCGATCTTCGCTTCCAGCATCATTTTGTTTCCGGCGACCATCGCGGGCTGGTTCGGTTCTCACGAGAGCATGTTGTGGCTGAAAGACCTGAGCGGCATGCTGGCGCCCGGTCAACCGATCTATGTTATGTTTTACGCGGCGGCAATCATATTCTTTTGCTTCTTTTACACCGCGCTGGTGTTTAGTCCGAAAGAGACGTCGGAGAATTTGAAGAAAAGCGGAGCGTTCCTGCCCGGAATTCGGCCCGGAGAACAGACCGCCCGCTACATCGAAAAGATCATGCTGCGTCTGACTATGGTGGGCGCGGTGTATATCACCCTGGTTTGCCTGTTGCCGGAATTCCTGGTGGTGAAGTGGAATGTGCCGTTCTACTTTGGTGGCACCTCGCTGCTGATTCTGGTGGTGGTGACCATGGATTTCATGTCGCAAGTACAGTCGTATCTGATGACGCACCAGTATGAGAATTTGTTGAAGAAAGCCAATTTCAAGGCTGGTTAAAGAGAAGCAAGGAGAAGTAAATGAAAGTCCAAGCATCCGTGAAAAAAGTGTGCCGCAATTGCAAGATCGTGCGGCGCAAAGGTGTGATCCGCGTGATCTGCAGTAGTGATCCGCGCCACAAACAGCGCCAGGGCTGATTGAGTTAAATCGCCGCTGGATGTTAGAATTCGCAACTTTTGAACGATAGGGTAGCTGCATGGCTCGTATTGCCGGTGTAAATATTTCCAACCATCAACACGCTGAAATCGCGCTGACCGCGATCTACGGCATCGGCCGCACCCGCGCGCAGCAAATCTGCACCGCGGCCGGAGTCAAGGTCTCGGCCAAGATCAAAGATATCAGCGATTCCGATATTGAAAAGCTGCGCGACGAAGTCGCCAAGTTCACGGTGGAGGGAGATTTGCGCCGTGAAGTGACCATGAACATCAAGCGGCTGATGGACATGGGATGCTACCGTGGCCTGCGCCACCGTCGCGGCCTACCTTGCCGCGGCCAGCGCACCCGCACCAACGCTCGCACCCGCAAAGGACCGCGCAAATCCATTGCCGGCGCCAAGAAGTAATCAAGTAGAGGACAGCAGAAAATGGCAAAGACCAGCACCAAAGTGCGCAAAAAAGTTAAGAAGAACGTCGCTGAAGGCATCGCGCACGTTCACGCTTCCTTCAACAATACCATCGTCACCATCACCGACCGCCAGGGCAACACCCTCGCCTGGTCGACCAGCGGTGCACAGGGCTTCAAGGGTTCGCGCAAGAGCACGCCGTTCGCCGCTCAGATTGCCGCTGAAACAGTGGGCAAGTCAGCTGTTGAGTGCGGGGTCAAGAATCTGGAAGTGCGGATCAAGGGTCCCGGCCCGGGACGCGAATCCGCAGTGCGCGCATTGAATGCCGCCGGTTTTAAAATCACCAGCATTTCGGATATCACGCCGGTGCCGCACAACGGCTGCCGTCCCCCGAAAAAGCGCCGTATTTAAGGAGTATGGATCTTGGCTAGAAATCTTGATGCAAAGTGCCGTCAGTGCCGCCGCGAAGGCGAGAAGCTTTTTTTGAAAGCGGAAAAATGCTTTACCGACAAGTGTGCGGTCGAACGCCGCGCCTATCCGCCCGGCCAGCACGGCCAGCGCCGCAACCAGCGTATCTCCGAGTACGGCGGCCAGCTGCGTGAAAAACAAAAATTGCGCCGTATGTATGGCGTGCTGGAGAGCCAATTCCGTCTCACCTACAAACGCGCCGAAAAAGCGCGCGGGATTACCGGCGAAACCCTGTTGCAAATGCTTGAAGCACGGCTGGATACGGTCGCCTACCGTATGGGCTTTGGCGGTTCCCGTGCTGAAGCGCGACAGACCGTGCGCCACAACAGCATTCTGGTCAACGGCAAGCGGGTCAATATCCCCTCTTACCAGGTCAAGCCGGGGGACGTGGTTGAGGTGGTGGAAAAATCGAGAAGCCAGCTGCGTCTAAAGTCCGCACTGGAAGCCGCTGAACAACGCGGTTTCCCGGAATGGATCGAAATGGATAGCAAGGCATTCAAGGGCACGTTCAAGGCCTTGCCGCAACGTTCAGAATTGCCGGCCACGATCAATGAGCACCTCGTTGTCGAGTTATATTCCAAGTAATCAACGCGGAGTCGTTTATGTCTACCAATAACTTGTTGAAGCCGCGCATCATTGATGTGCAGGCCCTTTCACCCACCAAAGCCAAAGTGGTGATGGAACCGTTCGAACGCGGTTACGGCCACACGCTGGGTAACGCCCTGCGTCGCATCCTGCTGTCCTCGATGCCCGGCTATGCGGTGACCGAAGTCAAGATCGCGGGTGTGCTGCACGAGTATTCGCCGATCGACGGTGTGCAGGAAGACGTGGTCGAGATTCTGCTGAACCTCAAGGGGTTGGTGCTTAAGTTGCACGGCAAACAGGAAGCCACTCTACATCTGAAAAAAAGCGGCGCCGGCGTTGTCACCGCGGCGGATATCGAGATTGATTCGGATACCGAGGTGCTGAACCCGGCCCACGTGATTGCCCACCTGACCGCCGGCGGCAATCTTGACATGGAAATCAAGGTTGAGCAGGGACGCGGTTACGTATCCGCCATCTCGCGCCAGCAACCGGGCGCGACCAGGCCGGTCGGCCATATTGCGCTTGATGCCTCGTTCAGCCCGATCCTGCGTGTCAGCTATGCCGTGGAAAGCGCGCGCGTGGAACAGCGTACCGACCTGGATAAACTGATCATCGACATCGAAACCAACAGTGCCATTGATCCCGAAGAATCGATCCGTTATGCGGCGCGCATTCTGGTTGAGCAGTTCTCCGTGTTTGCCGCGCTGGAAGGCACACCACCTCCGGTCGAGCAACCGCAGGCGCCAAAGGTTGATCCGATGCTGCTGCGCCCGGTTGATGATCTAGAGTTGACCCCGCGTTCTTCCAATTGTTTGAAGGCGCAAAGCATCCATTACATCGGCGATCTCATCCAGTACACCGAAGCCGATCTCTTGCGCACCCCGAATCTGGGCCGCAAGTCGCTCAACGAGATCAAGCAGGTCCTCGCCGAGCATGATTTGTCGCTGGGGATGAAGCTGGAAAATTGGGCGGCAGTGTCCGAGAATTAATCCCTGCCCGGCTGTGGCCGGGTCAGAAAGTAAAAGAGGAAAACCATGCGTCACCGTTTAGGACTTAGAAAACTCAACCGCACCAGCAGCCACCGTTTGGCGATGTTGCGCAACATGACCGTTTCGCTGCTGCGGCACGAAGTCATCAAGACCACCCTGCCCAAGGCCAAGGAACTGCGCCGCGTCGCCGAACCCATCCTGACCCTGGGCAAGAACCCCAGTCTGGCCAATCGCCGCTTGGCATTTGCCCGCCTGCGCGACCGCGAGATCGTGACCAAGTTATTCGACGAGCTGGGCCCGCGCTATGCTGCTCGCAACGGCGGCTATTCGCGCATTCTCAAGTTTGGTTTTCGCAAAGGTGACAATGCGCCGATGGCTTTGGTCGAACTGCTTGACCGTCCGGCCGAAGCACAAGCGGTGGAAGTCGACAGCGAATAAACGCTCGCATCCTATGCAGTAACCGACAAGGCCGGTCATCCGGCCTTGTTTTTTGGTTCGTCAGTAAAAACTGTGGGTGAGCTTTGGCTCGGGTAGTTTTCCAAGTGCATGATAAAGCGATATTTCTGTGATTCTGAATGTCCTGAAGCCGTAAGCTTTTCTCATGGTGACTTTGGCTTTGTTGTTCAAACCCTCTACCACCCCGCTGGAGAATGCCTTTTTTGCCCGGAAATAGTTGAGCAGCAACTCCCGGTGCGATCGCACTGTGCGGACGAATTCTTTCATCGGCTCTATTCGCAAACGCATCACACGCTTGCACCACTGATCGAGGAATTTTCCTGCCCATGCCGGCGAGTTGTATTCCCATAGTTGCTGGAACTCTTCTTTCAGCAGGTAGGCGCGGACACTCTTGAGGTTGTAACGCAACACGTCGCGCAGTTTGATACGCTGCTTGTCGGTCAGGTTCCCCGGGCGTTTGAGCAGGCACAAGCGGGATTTCTTGAGCACCGGCTCATAGCCGTCCTGCACCAGGCGCCTGGCTTCTCCGGCCCTGACCTCGTCTATGGCCAGATTCATCTTCGCCACAGCGTGGAAGCGACCCAAGATGTTGAGCGCGTTGGTGCAATGCCGGGCAACCACTTTCAGATAGGGCTTCCACATGCCCGAACACACGAACTCGATCTATTCGGCCAAGTCCTTGCCGATCAGGGCGAAGAACTTCTCGAAGCTGGTCTCCGTCCGCTCACGGCCCACCCACAGCAGGCGCGCACAGCCCGTCTCATGGGATACAGTAACAACACGGCGAACCCCCACACCGGAATGAATTCGAAGCGCCGCGCAGGCAGTGTGTCATAACCGCAAGCCGGTTTGCCGCACCCCGAGCAGACGGGTTTGCTGCCGCGGCGGAGGCGGAATTTGACCTCGATGGTCTTCGCAGCTTCATTCAGCCGGACGCCCGCATACACAAATCCGGGGATACAGTGGCAGGCATTGAGGAAACGGGGCAATAACATGAACGGCACACGCAAAAGAATGAACAAGCCTTCCATTATCCCAGCAGATACGGCGGCTCTCGACCGGCTCTGCCCGGACTTGGCGGAGATTGGTCGCGCTCTTGGCGGGGCGGGGATAGCGATATCCTCGTCGGACAGAACATCGTCGAACTCATCAAACCCTTTCTGGTTGATCTGTTGCGCCAGGGGTTGTCCGACAAGACACTGGCCCGGCACCGCGACCATGTCTGGCTGCTCGGCGGCGAAATCGTCCGGCGGCGGCATGACGATCCCGATTTGCACAAGCAACCCATCGCGACGCTACTCTCCAATCTCATCGAGGAAGAAGACGCCCCGCTGATCTGGCCGCGCATTTCCGAATCAGAACATAAAGTCCTTTGATGCTACGTTCAGGAAGCTTTACCACTTCCTCGGCTGCGACAACATCAGCTAAGTCACGGACAATCTACCCACAAATTCTGCCGGCGAGGCGGTTTTTCCATTTAACCCAATCCGGCCTGTTTGATCAGCGCTTTTAGATAGGGGCCGGTAACGCTGGCCCTGTTTGCCGCGATTTGAATCGGCGTTCCTTGTGCCACGATGCGACCGCCGCCGTCGCCGCCTTCCGGCCCAAGGTCGATTACCCAATCGGCGGTTTTGATCACATCCAGATTGTGTTCGATCACCACCACCGTATTGCCCTGGTCGCGCAGTTTATGAATCACCTTGAGCAGCATGTCGATGTCATGGAAATGCAGGCCGGTGGTGGGTTCATCGAGGATGTACAGGGTGCGTCCGGTGTCGCGTTTGGAAAGCTCCAGCGACAGCTTCACGCGCTGCGCCTCGCCGCCGGACAATGTGGTGGCACTCTGGCCCAGGGTGATGTAACCCAGGCCAACATCGAGCAGCGTCTTCAGCTTGCGCGCAATCACGGGGACGGGCCTGAAGAATTCGTGTGCCTGTTCCACCGTCATGCTCAGCACCCTGCTGATGTTTGCCCCCTTGTATTGAACTTCCAGGGTCTCGCGGTTGTAGCGCTGGCCGTGGCACACATCGCACGGTACATACACGTCCGGCAAAAAGTGCATTTCCACTTTGATCACGCCGTCGCCCTGGCACGATTCGCAACGACCACCCTTCACATTGAACGAAAAACGCCCCGGCCCGTAGCCGCGCTCGCGCGACATCGGCACACTGGCGAAAAGGTCGCGAATCGGGGTGAACAGCCCGGTGTAGGTGGCCGGGTTGGAGCGCGGGGTGCGCCCGATGGGGGATTGATCGACGTTGATCACCTTGTCGAAAAATTCCAGCCCGCTGATTTCGGAGAACGGTGCCGGTGCGGTATTGCTGCCGTATAGATGCTGCGCGACGGCGTTATAGAGCGTGTCGTTGATCAGGGTTGACTTGCCCGAGCCGGAAACGCCCGCAATGCAGGTGAGCAAACCGACGTGCAGCTCCAGGGCGACATCCTTCAGATTGTTGCCGCAGGCGCCGGTAATCTTCAGTTTGCGTTGCGGGTCGGGTTGCTGAAAGTGATCCGGCATGGCGATCTGCCGCCGCCCGGAAAGATAGTCGCCGGTCAGGGACAGCGGGTTGGCGCACACTTCCAGCGGTGTTCCCTGCGCCACCACCTTGCCGCCGTGTTCGCCCGCACCCGGCCCCATATCCACCACATAGTCGGCGGTGCGGATCGCATCCTCGTCGTGCTCCACCACGATCACACTATTGCCCATGTCGCGCAGCCGCTTGAGGGTGTCCAGCAAGCGGTCGTTGTCGCGCTGGTGCAGGCCGATGGAGGGCTCGTCCAGCACATACATCACTCCGGTGAGGCCGGAGCCGATCTGCGAAGCCAGGCGGATGCGCTGCGACTCGCCGCCGGACAGGGTCTCCGCCGAACGTTCCAGTGACAGATAATCCAAGCCCACGTTATTGAGAAAAGACAGGCGGCTTGCAATCTCCTGCACGATCTTCTCGGCGATGGCCTGCTTATTGCCGGGCAGGGTCACGTTCCGGAAGAAAGTTAGCGCCTGCTTCAGCGGCAGGGCATTCAATTCGTAGATGGTGTGCTCGGCCACCCGCACATGGCGCGCTTCCTCGCGCAAACGCGTCCCCTTGCATTCCGGGCAAGTACAGGAGTTCAAATACTTCGACAACTCCTCGCGCACCGTGGGCGAATCCGTTTCTTTGTAGCGCCGTTCCAGATTGTTGACGATGCCCTCGAAGGCATGCTCGCGCAGCATCTTCTTGCCGCGCTCGTTCAGATACTGGAAAGAGATGTCCTCGTGCCCGCTGCCGTAAAGCACCACCTGCTGGATTTTTTCCGGCAGGCTCTCGAACGACCGCTCCAGATCGAAATCGTAATGTTGCGCCAGACTGTCCAGCATCTGGTAGTAGAACTGGTTGCGCCGATCCCACCCCTTGATCGCGCCGCTGGAAAGCGAGAGCTGCGGAAAAGCCACGATGCGTTTCGGATCGAAGAACGAGATCACGCCGAGGCCGTCGCACTTCGGGCAGGCGCCCATCGGGCTGTTGAACGAGAACAGGCGCGGCTCCAGTTCCTGCAGCGAGTAGTTGCAGACGGGGCAGGCGAACTTGGCCGAGAACAGGTGTTCCTTGCCCGACTCCATCTCCACCGCCAGCGCGCGGCCGTCGGCATGGCGCAGCGCCGTCTCGAACGACTCCGCCAGACGCTGCTTGATGTCCGGTGAAACTTTCAGCCGATCCACCACGATTTCGATGGTGTGCTTGGAATTCTTTGCCAGCTTGGGCAGGTTGTCCATCTCGCACACCTTGCCGTTCACGCGCAGGCGCACGAAACCCTGCGCGCGCAGCTCGTCAAACAATTCAAGTTGCTCGCCCTTGCGCCCGACCACGATGGGCGACAGGATCATTACCTTGGTGCCCTCCGGCAGGGCCAGCACCGTATCGACCATTTGTCCCACCGACTGGGCCCGGAGCACGATGTCATGCTGCGGACAATACGGATCGCCCGCGCGCGCAAACAGCAGGCGCAGGTAATCGTGGATCTCGGTCACCGTGCCCACCGTGGAGCGCGGATTATGCGAAGTGGCCTTCTGCTCAATGGCGATGGCGGGAGAAAGACCCTCGATCAGATCGACATCTGGCTTCTCCATCAACTGCAGGAACTGGCGCGCATAGGCCGAAAGCGACTCCACATAGCGCCGCTGCCCTTCGGCATACAGCGTATCGAACGCGAGCGAGGACTTGCCCGAGCCGGACAGGCCGGTGATCACCACCAGTTGGTTGCGCGGCAGGTCGAGACTGATGTTCTTCAGATTGTGGGTGCGCGCACCGCGTATCTTGATAGTTTCCATGGGTCATGCGTCGGGTTGGGCGACCTGCTAATATACGCGACTTCGAAAAAGATTCCAAAGCGCATTCATGTCTGTTCCGTCTTCCGCCATGACCCCCCTCGAACGCCGCGCCAGTATTGGCCTGGCCGGCATCTACGGCGTGCGCATGCTGGGCCTGTTCATCATCCTGCCGATCTTTGCGCTGTATGCCGAGAAACTGCCGGGCGGGGATAGCCACTTCCTGATCGGCATCGCGCTGGGCGCCTACGGCCTGACCCAGGCGATTCTGCAGATTCCGGCCGGCTGGCTGTCCGACCGTTACGGGCGCAAGCCGGTCATCGTTGCCGGGCTGCTGCTGTTCGCGGCGGGCAGTTTCATCGCGGCCTCGGCGGACGATATTTACTGGATCATCGCCGGACGGGTGATTCAGGGCGCGGGGGCGATCAATGCGGCGGTGATGGCGCTGACCGCCGACCTGACGCGCGAGGAACATCGAACCAAGGCGATGGCCCTGATCGGCATCACCATCGGCATCACTTTCTCTCTCTCCATGGTGCTGTCGCCTATTTTGTACCGTTTTATCGGCATGTCCGGCCTCTTCAACCTGACCGGTGTGCTAGCCTTTGTGTCCATCGCGCTGGTGATCTGGTTCATCCCGCGCCCGGCCATCACGCGCTTCCATTCCGACACCGAGGCCAACACCGGAAAACTGAAAGAAGTGCTGCGCAATACGGATCTGCTGCGCATGGATTATGGCGTATTCACTTTGCACGCGATCCTGATGTCGGTGTTCATGCAGGTACCGTTCATCCTGCGCGACCTCGGGCTGGATGCGCAGCACCAGTGGCAGGTGTATCTGCCGGTGATGCTGGTTGCCTTCGCGCTGATGGTGCCGCCAATCGTTATCGCCGAGAAAAAAGCCAGAATGAAAGCGGTTTTCATGCTGACCATTGCGCTGGCGGCACTGGCGCAACTGGGCATCCTATTCTTGCAACACAGTATCTGGGGCGTGGCGCTGTCGCTGCTGCTGTTCTTTGCCGCTTTCAACGTGCTGGAAGCGACCCAGCCTTCCATTGTCAGCAAGATTGCGCCGCTGGCCGCCAAGGGCACGGCGATGGGCGTGTTCAGCAGTGTGCAATTTCTCGGCGCGTTCTTCGGCTCGGCCATGGGCGGCTTGCTGATGCAGCTCTACGGCGGTGATGCGGTGCTGCTGTTTGCGGTGGCTATGTTGCTGTTGTGGCTGGGTGTTGCCTCCGGCATGCGCGCGCCGCGCGCGTTAATGACCAAAATTTACTCCCTGCCGCCAATGGACGAAGCGCGGGCGCGCGCCTTGCAGCAGTCTCTGGCACAATTGCGCGGCGTGAGCGAAGTTTTGGTGGCGGCGGGAGAACAGATCGCCTGTCTCAAGGTGGAAATAAGCGGGTTTGATGAAGAAGCGGTTGAATATCAAGTGAAAGGGGTTTGAAATGGCATCTGTGAACAAGGCAATTTTGATCGGTAATTTAGGCAAGGACCCGGAGGTGAGATACCTGCCCAGCGGCGAGGCGATTGCCAATATTACGCTGGCGACCACGGACACCTGGAAAGACAAGAGTGGCACCAAGCAGGAGCGCACCGAGTGGCACCGGGTTTCCTTTTTTGGGCGGCAGGCCGAGGTGGTGGGCGAATACCTGAAAAAAGGTTCGCCGATTTATGTCGAGGGCCGAATCCAAACGCGGAAATGGCAGGATAAGGAAGGTCAGGACCGGTACACCACCGAGATTGTGGCTGACCGCATGCAGATGCTCGGCGGAAAATCCTCCGGTGGTGGCAGTTTTGAAGTGATGGAAAATCAATCGCCCGCCCCGGCGCGCAGCGCGCCAGCGGCCAAACCTGCCGCCGCTCCCGCAGGCAAGAGTAATTTTGACAATTTTGACGACGATATTCCGTTCTAAAGGTCGCGCAGCACCCGTGAGCAAAGTATTCACCCGCGAGAACGACGACGCCGACGATGAAGAATCGGTGTCGTTGCCCGCGATCCCCGCAGGCAGCAAGAACTACATGACTCCGGCGGGTTACCGCCGTCTAAAAAAAGAATACATGTACCTGCTGGACGTGGAGCGCCCGGCACTGGTGCAGACCGTGCATTGGGCGGCGTCCAATGGCGACCGCTCCGAGAACGGCGATTACATCTACGGCAAGAAGCGCCTGCGCGAGATCGATCGCCGCCTGCGTTTTCTGGCCAAGCGTATGGAAAATTCAGAAGTCATCGAACCGGTGCATCGCGCCGGGTGCGAGCAGGTATTTTTCGGCGCGACCGTCACCGTCTGCCATGGCGATGGCAGCGAGCACACCTACAGCATCGTCGGTATTGATGAGGCAGATGCCGGCAAGGGGCATATCAGCTGGATATCGCCGCTGGCGCGCGTGCTGCTCAAGAAACGCGAGGATGACGTCGTGATGTTGCCCTTGCCCGACGGGGTGGAAGAGCTGGTGGTGGTCAGGGTGGAATACTGCGCCATCGATACCGATTGAAAACACCATCATGAGATTTCTCAAATCCGAATCCCCCATCGCCGTCGCGCTCATCGTGCTCGGGCTGGGTCTTGCCCTGGAGCAGGGCGCAGTCGAGCACGGCGGAGCCATGTTGTGGGGATTGCTGGGGGTCATCCTGGCCGCGATCATCGGTGTAGCCTTCCGCATCGCGCACCATGCCGAGGTGCTGGCGGTGCGCTTCGGCGAGCCCTACGGCACGCTGATCCTGACCTTGGCCGCAGTATCGGTGGAGGTGGTGATCCTGGTGGTGTTGTTGCAGGGCGCACCGAATCCGACGCTGGCGCGCGACACGGTGTTCGCGGCGGTGATGTTCGACATCAACGGCATCCTCGGCCTGGCGGCCATCGTCGGCGGACTCAGACATGGCCAGACCAAGTACAACATCTCCTCCGCCAACTCCTTCGTCGCCATGCTGCTGGTCGCCATCGGCATCGGCATGTTCATCCCGGATTTTGTGCCGGATGCGCAGTGGCGGATTTACTCGATCTTCTCGGTGTTCACCATGGCGGTGATGTATGCCGCCTTCCTGCGCCTGCAAACGGTGGAGCATCGCACTTTCTTCGAATACACGTCGGCGACCGAGGAGGACGCGCATGACGCAGCGCACAGTCCGAATGCGCTGCATGTCGGTGTGATGATTGCCGCGATCGTACTGGTCGGCCTATTGTCGGAAGTGTTATCGGTGCTGCTGGATGCGGGACTGGCCGGCAGCAGTCTGCCCAAGGCGATTCCGGCGGTGCTGGTGGCGCTGATCTCCGCCAGCCCGGAGATCCTTACCGCGCTCAAGGCGGCGCAGCAGAATCGCATGCAGACCACGGTCAACATCGCGCTCGGTGCCTCGCTCGCCACGGTGTTGCTGACGCTGCCGGTGATCGAGGCGATTGCGCTGATCAGCGGCGACCGCATCGTGATGGCGCTGACCCCGCTGCAGGCGGGCTTGCTGCTGCTGACCTTCCTGACGGTGATGAACAACCTGCACGACGGCGAGACCAACGCCATCGAGGGCATCAGTCACTTTGCCCTGTTCGGCGCGTTCATTGCGCTGGTGGCGATGGGTCTGCTTTAACCTTGCGCTCCAGCACCGCCGCAAAAAAACCATCGGTGTTGTGCTGTTGCGGGGTGAGTTGCAGGGTTTCTCCCATCGGCAGATCGATATGCTGTTGCCGCAACACCTCGCCGGCCGGGACCAGCGAGAATTCGGGATGAGTGTCAAGGAAAGCGCTCACCACATTCTGGTTTTCTTCCTGCAACAGGCTGCACGTCGCATACACCAGCCGCCCGCCTTTCTTCAGCAGACGCGCAGCCGAATCCAGGATCGCGCGCTGCTTCACGTTCAGCTCCGCCACACTCTGCACCGACTGGCGGAATTTCAGGTCTGGATTGCGGCGCAGAGTGCCCAATCCGCTGCACGGCGCATCCACCAGCACGCGGTCGATCTTGCCTGCCAGGCGTTTAATTTTGCTGTCGTTCTCGTGCGCGATGCGTTGCGGTTGCACATTGGACAAGCCGGAGCGTTTCAGGCGCGGCTTCAGGTTGGTGAGACGTTTCTCCGAAATGTCCCACGCATACAAGCGCCCCTGAGAATTCATTAGCGCGCCCAGCAACAGCGTCTTGCCGCCAGCGCCGGCACAGAAATCCACCACCATGTCGTTGCGTTTCGGTGCCAGCAGCAGCCCCAGCAGCTGGCTGCCCTCGTCCTGCACCTCGAATTTGCCGGTGAGGAATAACGCGTGTTTATTTAACGCCGGTTTGTCCCGGAGGCGGATACCGTAAGGCGAGAAAGGCGTGGCGGTCGCCGCGAATCCTTCGGCCTGCAGCGATTGCAGCACTTCGTTGCGGTTGGCCAGCAGGCTGTTGACGCGCAGGTCGAGCGGGGCGGGCTGTTGCATCGAGAGGCCAAGGGCGAGGATTTCCTCGTCGCTGAGGTGAACGCGCAACTTGTCGACGATCCATTGCGGCAGTTCGGCCTGGAGCGGGAGCGGCAGCTCTTCGGCGCATATCGCCTTCACCCCGCGCAGCCATTCCGCTTCCTGCGCGCGCAACAGCGGTTGCAGCTCGCGCAGGTTGTAGCCGCCGAATCTCATCCAGTACGCCAGCGCCATGCGGCGGGCGGTGGCCTGTCCCTTTTCATCCGTGGTGCAGGCATATTCCAGCAACAGGCGGTGGCGCAACACGCCGAACAGCGTTTCCGCCACCAGTTTGCGTTCGTTGGAGCCGATGCGTTCTTCCTGAAAGAAATGGCGCAGCACGGCATCCGCCGGATGTTCCATTTTGAGCGCGGTGCGAACGGCTTGCACCACGAGGTCGAGGCGGTATTCGGTCAGTAGCATGAGAGTCCTTGAATTTTGCGCGATGTCGCTTGTTGCTACGGCTGAATGTCGAGGGTGCGCAGCACCTGCACGAACTGCTTGCCGTCGTCTTCGGTCAGCACCATCTTGGCGGGAAAATAATCGTGGTCGATCGCCAGCCAGATTTCTGATTTCCAGGCGGTGGTCTGGCGCGGGGTTTGCAAATAGTAGCTGCGTACTTCGCCGAACGGCACCTTCGTGCTGCGGGCGGGATCGAGCAGGTAGTGATAAGGCTGCAACTTGCTGCCGTTGGTCACCTGCAAGGCGAGTTCCAGCCGCGCCTGGGGCGGCATGATGACGAACTGGTACATCGCGCTCAAACGGTCCTGGGTGCCGGGCGGCAGCGGCAGTTGGCGGATGCCGGTGTGGTCGCTCATGGTAAGAAGGCCAAGGTTCCAGTCAAAATGTGCCTGGGCATTTTTTTCCGGGGAGCGCGTGCGCAGGTGGGTGAACTTGCGCGGTCGCAGGCCGTTGCGGGTGATCTCGCCTTCGCTGGTGGCAACTGCAGTTTCGGGCTGGAACAGGGCGAGCAGGCTGACCGGCTTGGTGACGCTCTGGATCCGGTACTTGTCGCCATCGCGCGAGAATACCTCGCGTACCTCGGCTAGTTTGAGACCTTGAATGAGCAGATCGTAAGTCGCCTCGATGCGCGCTGGAGGCGCGGCCAGCGCGGCGCAGGAAAGGCTAAAGAGGGCGAGGGCGAGAAGACCTCGCATTTCAGTCCAGTCCCGGTGAGATAAGGGGATGGCCGCCCTGTTGCAGACGGTCGAGGCTGACCCTGCCTTGTTCATCGAGGCGAACTTCGTCGCGGCACAGCCAGTTGACTGCCTGCGGATAGATGCGATGCTCTTCGTGCAGCACACGGGCGGCCAGCGTCTCGGCCGTGTCGCCCTGCAACACCGGAACGGCCGCTTGGATGATGACCGGGCCGTGGTCGAGGTCAGGCGTGACAAAATGCACCGTGCAGCCGTGGATCTTCACCCCGTCGTGCAGGGCGCGCTCGTGCGTGTGCAGGCCGGGATAGGCCGGCAGCAGGGAGGGGTGGATGTTGATCAGCCGGCCGCGATAACGTCCGACGAAAGCCGGGGTCAGGATGCGCATGAAGCCGGCCAGCACCAGCACATCCGGCGCATAACGGTCGATCTCCGCTGCCAGTGCGGCATCGAACAGCTCGCGTTGCGGGTAGTCGCGGTGCGCGATCACGGCAGTGGGGATGCCGTGTGCCTGCGCAGTCAGCAGACCGGCGGCATCCGCCTTGTTGCTGATGACGGCGGCAATCTCACAGGGCAGCTTTGCCTTCAGCAGCGCCTCCATGTTGCTGCCACGACCCGAGATGAGAATGGCAACTTTTTTCACTTGATTTGAGTCTGGTGCTCGGCGCCATTGCGCGCGCGGATCATCCCGATGCGCGATACGCTTTCGCCTGCGGCTTGCAAATGTTTAAGCGCCTTGTCGGCGTCCGCCGCCGCCACAATCACCGCCATGCCGATGCCGCAGTTGAAGGTGCGGAACATTTCCTGCTCCTCGACATTGCCCTTTTCGCGCAGCCAGTGAAACAGTTTGGGCATCTGCCAGGCCGCCGAGTCGATGTCGGCGACGACGTGTGCGGGCAGCACGCGCGGCACATTTTCGGTGATGCCGCCGCCGGTGATGTGGGCCATGCCTTTCACCGTGATTTTCTCCATCAGAGACAGCATCGGCTTCACGTACAGGCGGGTCGGCGCCATGATGCAGTCGGCCAGGGTGCGCTCGCCGTCGAATTTGGCATTCAGGTCGGGCTGGCTGAGTTCGATGATCTTGCGCACCAGCGAATAGCCGTTTGAATGCGCACCGTTGGCGGCGAGTCCCAGCACCACGTCGCCCGCCTTGATCGACTCGCCGGTGATGATTTTAGATTTTTCCACCACGCCGACGGCGAAACCGGCCAGGTCGTATTCGCCGACCGGATACATGCCGGGCATCTCTGCGGTTTCGCCACCGATCAAGGCGCAGCCGGATTGTTCGCAACCGTAAGCGATGCCCTTGATGACTTCAGTGGCGGCGGGCACGTTCAGCTTGCCGCAGGCGAAATAATCGAGAAAGAACAGCGGCTCGGCGCCCTGCACCAGAATGTCGTTCACGCTCATGGCGACCAGATCGATGCCGACCGTGTCGTGGCGGTTGAGCTCGAACGCAAGTTTCAATTTGGTGCCGACGCCGTCGGTGCCGGACACCAGCACGGGTTCACTGTATTTCTTCGAGACCTCGACCAGGCCGCCAAAGCCGCCGATGCCGGACAGCACTTCCGGGCGCAGGGTGCGCTTGGCGTAGGGCTTGATGTTCTCGACCAGTTGGTCGCCCGCGTCGATATCGACCCCGGCATCGCGGTAGGAAAGGCTGTTGGGTGGTGTGCTCAAGTTGAGTTCTCGCTTTCTAGCAGGTAAAGTGCAACACGTTTTTTGTCCGCGAATTTTACCCGAAATGACCTCATCCCGCTTTGCCGCAGTGCAGTGGTTGTCTGTGGCTGCCGTTATTGCCCTGTTGCTCTATTTGCTCGGGCCGATTTTGACGCCGTTTGTCGCGGCGGCCATCCTGGCCTATATCTGCAACCCGTTGGTGCGGCGGCTGTGCGCCTGGAAGCTGTCGCGCACACTGGCCGTGGTGCTGGTGTTGGGAGGGTTGCTGTTGCTGTTCATCCTGTTGCTGCTGATTATGTTGCCTTTGCTGGAAAAACAGCTCGGCCTGTTCGTGCTGCGCATGCCGGAATGGATCGAGGCGGCGCGTGTGCGCCTGTTGCCGTATTTGCAGCAATGGCTCGGCGTCAGCGTGGAATGGGATAGCCAAACGATAAAGGATTTGCTGCTCAAGCAGTGGCAGGGTGCGGGCGGTGTTGCGGGGAAATTGCTGCCGTGGCTGGGCAGCGGCAGCGGCGCACTCGTCGGCGCACTGGCCAACCTGCTGCTGATCCCGCTTGCCCTGTTTTATTTTCTGCGCGACTGGGAAGCGATCATCGCCCGCCTGGACGAGATGGTTCCGCGCCAGTGGCATGCCAAGGTGCGGGCGATAGCCGGAGAAACAGATCGCGTTCTGGCGGAGTTCCTGCGCGGGCAAATCTCCGTGATGCTGCTGATGAGCGCGTTCTATGTGGTGGCGCTGTGGCTGGTCGGGCTGGAGTTTGCGCTGCCCATCGGCATTGTCGCCGGTTTGCTGGTGTTCGTGCCCTATCTCGGCATGATTCTGGGCCTGGTGCTGGCCACGCTGGCGGCAGCGATGCAGTTCACCGCGTTCGGCGGCGTGCTACTGGTATGGGTGATGTTCGGGCTTGGTCAATTCCTTGAGGGATTCGTTGTCACCCCGTGGCTGGTCGGTGACCGTATCGGCCTGCATCCGTTGATGGTGATTTTTGCACTGCTTGCTTTCGGTCAGGTGCTCGGCTTCTTCGGTTTGTTGCTGGCGTTGCCGCTGGCGGCCATTTTGCTGGTTGTGCTGCGCCATGCGCGCCAATCGTATCTGGCGAGCGCGATGTTCAAACAACCATGACGCAACTGCTCCTGGGCATCGCCCCCGAGTGGGAGCCCTCGCTCGATAATTTTGTCGCGGGGCGCAACGTCGAGTTGCTGTCCGTTTTGCGCCAGACGACGAGCGCGCAAATCATTTATTTGTGGGGGGCGGCGGGCAGCGGCAAGACGCATCTGTTGCAGGCGATGGTGGCGCGCCATGCCTGCGGGGGCGTGCCCGAGGCGGTCGAGGTGGCGGCGGTGGACGACGTCGAAACCCTGGACGATGCCGCACAAGTCGCCCTGTTCGAACTGTACAACCGCATGCGCGAACAAGGCGGGCTGTTGCTGGTAAGCGGGTCGCAGGCCCCGGCGCACCTGGCGTTGCGCGACGACTTGCGCACCCGCCTCGGCTGGGGGCTGGTGTATCAGGTGCATGCGCTTAACGATTCGGAAAAGGCCGATGCGCTGCGCCAACATGCCGGAGCGCGCGGTTTCAAATTGCCGCCGGAGGTCGTGACCTATCTGTTGCGCCACGGCCGCCGCGACCTGCCCAGTCTGCTGGCGCTGCTGGACGCGCTGGACGAGCATTGTTTGCGCCTGAAGCGGTTGGCATCGGTGCCGCTGCTGAAGGAAGTCATGGCGGGCGTTGTCTGAATCCGGCAATATTAACCATGTTTGGTCTGCGCTGTCTGTCGGCCTTCATGTGCAAGGAGTAAATGTGAATCTGGCTTTATTCGACCTGGACAACACCTTGTTGAGCGGCGACAGCGATTTTGAGTGGTCGCAATTCCTGATCGAGCAGGGTGTGCTCGACCGCGAGTTGTTCGAGGCGATGAATCTCGCGTTCTACGAACAATACAAGGCGGGGACACTGGATATCCACGAGTTCCTCGATTTCCAGTTGAAGCCTCTGTCGCGTCATGCGCGTACGGTATTGGATGGCTGGCACGCGGAATTCATGCGGCGCAAAGTGCGCCCGATGATGGGCGACAAGGCGCGCGCGCTGGTGGCACAGCACAAGTCGGCGGCTGATGTGTGCGTCATCATCACGGCCACCAACAGTTTCGTGACGGCGCCGATCGCGCGCGAATTCGGCATCGAGCATCTGATCGCCACCGAGCCCGAGGAAAAAGACGGCGAGTTCACCGGGCGCGTGGCAGGTATCCCCAGTTTTCGCGAGGGCAAGGTGACGCGCATGGAAAACTGGCTGGCTGAACACGGCTGGCACTGGGACAGTTTCAAGCAAAGCTGTTTCTACAGCGATTCGCTCAACGATCTGCCGCTACTGTCCAAAGTAAAACGGCCGGTCGCGGTCGATCCGGACGCAACCTTGCGCGCGCATGCTGTGCGGGAGGGCTGGACTATCCTGTCCCTGCGCTGAAGGGCGGGGATGGGCACAGTGTATAATCCGCGCCCATTGCCGCGTCTTCAGAAGCGGCGACACCGGCAATCTTTGACAGCCCCATGATTAAAAAACTATTCAAAAAAGTATTCGGCAAATCCCGTGCGGTCACGGCAGCGGGCAAACCGCATGTGATTCCCTTCCGCGAGCACCGGGTCGCCCGCGACGGCATCAGCGACAGCGCGCAGCGCGTGACCGACGGCTTGCAAGCCGCCGGATTCCAGGCTTACGTGGTGGGCGGTGCGGTGCGCGACCTGTTGCTGCATCGCCGCCCCAAGGATTTCGACGTGGCGACCGATGCCACGCCGGAACAGGTGAAGCGTGTGTTTCGCCGCGCGCGCATCATCGGCCGCCGTTTCAAGCTGGTGCACGTGATGTTCGGCAACGAGACGGTCGAGGTCTCGACCTTTCGCCGCGCCATCGAAGCCGACGAGGCGGAGACCGACGCGCACGGGCGCATCCTGCGCGACAACGAATTCGGCGACATGGAGCAGGACGCGGCGCGGCGCGATTTCACCGCCAATGCGCTGTTCTACGATCCGGCGACGCAGGAGATATTCGATTACCACCACGGCTATGCCGACATCCGCGCCAACACCTTGCGCATGATCGGCGACCCGGAAGTGCGCTACCGCGAAGACCCGGTGCGCATGCTGCGTGCGGTGCGCCTGGCGGCCAAGCTGGGGATAAAGATCGACCCCGCCACGGTCGCGCCGATCGCCAAAATGAAGGCGTTCTTGCGCAACGTGCCGGAAGCGCGCCTGTTCGACGAGATGCTCAAATTGCTGTTGTCCGGCCATGCGCTGGCGTGCATCAAAAAACTGCGCGTCAAGGGCTTGCACCACGGCCTGTTGCCGATGCTGGACGTGATCCTCGAACAGCCGATGGGCGAGAAGTTCGTCATGCTCGCCCTGCAAAATACCGACCAGCGCATTGCCGAGGAGAAACCGGCTTCGCCGGCTTTCCTGTTTGCCGCGTTGCTGTGGCACGAGGTGCTGGCCAGCTGGAAAGCGCGGCAGGAGGCGGGTGAACGCCCGGTTGCCGCGTTGCACGAGGCGATGGATGACGTGCTGGAACGGCAGCGCGCGCAACTCGCCATCCCGCGCCGCTACGACACGGTGATGAAAGAATTGTGGCTGTTGCAGCCGCGCTTCGAACAACGCGGCGGACAGCGTCCGTTCCGCCTGCTGGCCTTGCCGCGTTTCCGCGCTGCCTATGATTTCCTGCTGCTGCGCTGCGAGAGCGGTGAGGTCGAGGCGGAACTGGGCGAGTGGTGGACCGAGTTCCAGGTTGCCGACGAGGCGCGCCGCGCCGAGATGTTGCAACCGGACAACGGCGCGCCGAAGAAGCGTCGCCGCCGCAAAAAACCGTCCGCCGCGGTGCAGGCCGAATTGCCGATCGATTGATCAATGGCGACACATACCGCATTCATCGCACTTGGCAGCAACCTCGACGACCCGGCCGCACAAGTCAACAGCGCGATGACTGCGCTGGAAGCGCTGCCACTCACGCGCGTGCTGAAATGCTCGTCCTTGTATCGCAGTGCGCCCGTCGGGTATCTGGATCAACCCGATTTCATCAATGCGGTGGTGCAGGTGGAAACCGAACTCGCGCCACACGCCTTGCTCGACGCGATGCTGGTACTGGAACAGGCGCGCGGGCGCACGCGCGAGTTTGCCAATGCGCCGCGCACGCTCGATCTGGATTTGTTGCTGTACGACGACCGCGTGCTGCACGAACACGGCCTGACCCTGCCGCATCCTCAGATGCACCGGCGGGCATTTGTGCTGCAACCGCTGCTGGAGATAGCGCCGGAGTGCGTGATACCGTGCGTTGGTTCGGCGGCGGATGCGGCAAAGCGTTGCATAGATCAACAGCTTGAAAAACTGATTTAGCCACAGAGAACACAGAGCTCACGGAGAAAAGCAATTCAGCACGAATCTATCTCTGTGTTCTTTGCGGCAATGGGTTTAAGGTTTTAAGAATGCCCCTGAACAAATATCGTTATATCGTGGTGGAAGGCCCCATCGGTGCGGGAAAGACCAGTCTTGCCCGGCGCCTGGCCGAGCATGCCGCCGCGCAGACCATGCTGGAAAAACCGCAGGACAACCCGTTTCTGGCGCGCTTTTACCAGGATGCGGCGCGCTACGCGCTGCCCGCGCAACTGTTTTTCCTGTTCCAGCGCCTCGACGAGGTGCGCGAACTGGCCCAGATGGACATGTTCCAGAGCCGCACCATCGCCGATTATCTGTTCGACAAGGACGATTTGTTTGCGCGACTGAATCTGAACGACGACGAATACACGCTGTATCAGTCGATCTACCGCAACCTCGCGCCACAGGCACCCGCGCCCGATCTGGTGATCTATTTGCAGGCCTCGGTCGATACCCTGGTCGAGCGCGTGCGCCGGCGCGGCCACCGCTATGAACGCCCCATCCAGGACGAGTATCTGGCGCGCCTGGCCGACAGCTACCACGAATTCTTCCATCACTACACGGCGGCACCGGTGCTGGTGGTGAATAGCGAAAATCTCAACTTTGTGGATAATGAAGACGACTTCCGGATGCTGCTCGACCGCATCGGTCGCATGCGCGGGCAGCGCGAGTATTTCAACGTGGGCGGGGACTGAAGCAGATGGCACGAATCACTTTGAGCAAACTGCAGGCGATGCGCGAGCGCGGCGAGAAGATCGCCGTGCTGACCTGCTATGACGCCAGCTTCGCGGCGCTGCTGGAGAACAGCGGCGTCGAGGTGCTGCTGGTCGGCGACTCGCTCGGCATGGTGATCCAGGGGCGCGAGAGCACGTTGCCGGTCACCATCGAGCAGATGGCCTATCACACCGCCTGCGTGGCGAGCGGTTCGCAACAGGCGTTCATCATCGCCGACATGCCGTTCGGCACCTCGCAGTTTTCCGCGCGCGAAACTTTCGGCTTTGCCGTGCAACTGATGCAGGCCGGGGCGGAGATGGTCAAGCTGGAAGGCGGCGCCGAGATGGCGGAGACCGTGAACTTCCTCACTTCGCGCGGCATCCCGGTGTGCGGGCATATCGGTCTCACCCCGCAATCCGTGCATCAACTCGGCGGTTACAAGGTGCAGGGCAGGGGCGACGCGGCGGCACACAAGCTGGCCGCAGACGCGCAGGCCCTGCAACACGCCGGCGCCGGCTTGATCGTGCTGGAAGCGATTCCTGCCGCGCTGGGTACGGAAGTGACCGCACAACTTTCGATCCCCACCATCGGCATCGGCGCCGGCGTTGACTGTTCCGGCCAGGTGCTGGTGCTGCACGACATGCTCGGCATTTATCCCGGCAAGAAAGCGCGCTTCGTCAAGGACTACATGCACGGTGCGGGAAGCATCGCGCAGGCCGTGGCGAACTATGTTGCCGCAGTGAAGTCCGGTGCGTTCCCCGCAGCGGAGCATTCGTTCTGATGCAGATCATCCATCGCGTCGCCGAACTGCGCGCCCGTCTGGCGCGGGAGGAATCCATCGCCTTCGTGCCGACCATGGGCAATCTGCACGAGGGACATCTTGATCTGGTGCGGCGCGCGCGTGAGCGCGGGACATGCGTGGTGGTCAGCATCTTCGTCAATCCCTTGCAGTTCGGGCCGAACGAGGATTTCGACAGCTATCCGCGCACGCTGGAGGCGGATTGCGCCAAGCTGCAGGAGCTGGCGGATGTGGTGTTCGCCCCGTCCGTGGCCGGGATGTATTCGGAAAAACAAACCCTCTTCGTCGAGCCGCCGCCCATCGCTAACGAGCTGTGCGGCGCGTTCCGTCCCGGCCATTTTCGCGGCATGGCAACGGTGGTGTTGAAACTGCTGAATCTGGTGCAGCCGCAGGTGGCGCTGTTCGGCAAAAAGGATTACCAGCAACTGGCGATCATCCGGCAGATGGTGAGCCAGTTCAATTTGCCCGTGACCCTCGTCGGCGGCGAGACGGTGCGCGCGGCGGACGGGCTGGCCCTGTCCTCGCGCAATCAATATCTCTCGCCCGCCGAGCGAACCGAAGCGCCTTTCCTGTATCAAACCTTGGCGAATGCGGCAGACGCACTGCATGCGGGTGACAAAGACCATGCCGCCATCGAGCAGAAGGCGGCACAGGCGCTTGCCAGCCACGGCTGGCAGGTGGAATATGTGTCCATCCGCGCCCAGGCCGGACTGGGCAAACCGCAACCCGGCGAGCGCGCACTGGTGATTTTGGCGGCGGCCCGTCTCGGTGCGCCCCGGCTGATCGACAACATCGAGGTTTGTCTTTGAGGCTCCGGCGTTTATAATGCGCGACCCCGTAGCCAGACGGCGGAACAGGAGGTGACCATGCAACGAACCATGCTACAAGCCAAATTGCATCGTGTGCGCGTAACGCAGTCCGAGCTGCATTACGAGGGTTCGTGCGCCATCGATGACGACTTTCTCGATGCGTCCGGCATCCGCGAATACCAGCAGATCGACATTTACAATGTCAGCAACGGCGAGCGTTTTACCACCTATGCCATTCGCGCCGCGCGCGGCTCGCGCACCATCTCGGTCAACGGTGCCGCCGCGCACAAGGCCGCTCCGGGCGATATTCTCATCATCGCTGCCTACGCGAACTATTCCGAGCTGGAATTGCAGAAATATCATCCGTCGCTGGTTTATTTCGACGAGCACAACCGCATCATCGAACAGCGCCAGCAGATCCCGGTGCAAGCTGCGGCCTGATCCTGACAGCATGAATAGAAAAGCCCCGCTTTGGCGGGGCTTGTTTTTTGTGTGGGTCGGGTTTTAACCCGGCAAGTCGGACTGAAGTCCGACCTGCCGTTCAGCCGACATTCAGATGCGTTTCGCCAGTTCGGCCGCCTTGCCGAGGTAAGTCTCCGGGCTCAAGGCCTGCAGCCGTTGCTTCTCGCTTTCGGGAATGTCCAGCGTCTGGATGAAGGCGGCGAGACTTTCCCTGTTGATGCCGCCCTTGCCGCGCGTGAGTTCCTTCAGTTTTTCGTAGGCGTTCTCAATGTTGTAGCGGCGCATCACGGTCTGGATCGGTTCCGCCAGCACTTCCCAACTGCTGTTCAGGTCTTCCGCCAATTTTTGCGGATTGGCTTCCAGTTTGTTCAAGCCTTTCAAACACGATTCATAGGCGAGCAGGGTGTAGCCCATCGCCACGCCCATGTTGCGCAGCACGGTGGAATCGGTCAGGTCGCGCTGCCAGCGCGAGATCGGCAGCTTCTCGGACAGATGCCGCAACAGTGCGTTGGCGAGACCGAGGTTGCCTTCCGAGTTTTCAAAGTCGATCGGGTTAACCTTGTGCGGCATGGTGGAGGAGCCGACTTCGCCGGCCACCACGCGCTGCTTGAAATAACCGAGCGAAATGTAGCCCCACAGGTCGCGGTCGAGGTCGATCAGGATGGTGTTGGCGCGCGCGCAGGCATCGTACAGTTCGGCCATGTAATCGTGCGGCTCGATCTGGATGGTGTAGGGATTGAACACCAGGCCGCGCGCCTCGACGAAGCGCTGGGCGAAGTGCTCCCAATCCGCCTCGGGGTAAGCCGACAGGTGCGCGTTGTAATTGCCCACCGCGCCGTTGATCTTGCCGAGGATTTCAACGGCGGCGATGCGCGTGCACGCGCGGCGCAGGCGATACACCACGTTCGCCATCTCCTTGCCCAGCGTGCTGGGCGTGGCGGTCTGGCCGTGGGTGCGGCACAACAGCGGCACAGCCGCATGCTCATGCGCCAGCGCCTGCAGTTTGTCGATGATCACGCGCAGCGCGGGCAACATCACCTCGTCGCGCGCATGGCGCAGCATCAGCGCATGCGACAGATTGTTGATGTCTTCCGAGGTGCAGGCGAAATGGATGAATTCCAGCGCGTTCTTTGTTTCGTCGTTGTCGGCCAGTTTCTCGCGCAGCCAGTATTCGATCGCCTTCACATCGTGGTTGGTGCGCCGCTCGATGGCCTTGATCTGTTCTGCATCCGCCTCGCTGAAGGCTGCGGCGAGCTGGTCCAGCCAGGCGATGGTGGCCACCGAGAACGGCGGCAGTTCGGCGATGCCGGGTTCCGCGCTCAAGGCTTTCAACCATTCAATCTCGATCAGCAAGCGATAGCGGATCAGCCCGTATTCGCTGAAATGCGCGCGCAGGGCCTCGACTTTGCCGTGGTAGCGTCCGTCGAGCGGGGAAAGGGCGGTGAGGGCGGAAAGCGTCATGATCGTATCCTGAAGTGCGGAAAGTTGTAGGTCGGATTTCAGCCCGGCATCGTTTCCAAGTTGTGCCGGCGAAAATCAGCGCGGATTTTACGCGATTCGGCAAGTCATTGTTTGATGATATCCTGCGCCCATTGCGGGGAAATGCCATGGGGTTGGGGAATGCGCCGGGGCCGGTTGAATGTCGCCATTGTCGCCCCGCACGCGCCAGTTTATTCTCGCCCGCAAATCGCAGACTACTCCGGTGTGCATTTCACGACTGCAGGAAGAATTGCAAAAGACTTTCGCCTGATGTTGCCTCAATCAAAAAATACGTCGCCTCCGTTGCGGCAATGGCGTTTGCCCGCCCTGGCCCTCATGGCTCTTGCGGCGACGTTGCATAGCCCCGCCGTTTTGCCGGCGCCTTCTTCTTCTGCTGATGAACTCCTGCGTCAGCAGGAACGCGAGCGCAGCTTGCGCGAGCAGCACGAACCCGCCCCCGATGTGCGCCTGCCTGCCCCCGTTGTCCCCCAGGGTTTTGAACGCCTGCCCGCAGAAAAGGCTTCATGCATCACCATCAAAACAATTCGCCTGAACGGAGACGCGGCGGATCGATTCCATTGGGCCATTGCCGCCGCACACCGGACTGTGGACGGCGCGGAAGATCAAGCGACAGGCCGTTGCCTTGGCACGCGCGGGATCAACCTGGTAATGCGGCGCATTCAAAACGCCATCATCGCGCGCGGGTTTGTCGCCGCCCGCGTGCTGGCAAAACCGCAGCAAAATCTGGCGAAAGGAACGCTTGAACTCACCCTGTTCCCGGGGCGCATTCGCCAAATCCGGTTTGCGCCGGACACGGATAGGCGCGCCACAAAATGGAACGCTGTCCCGGTCAAGTCCGGCGACCTGCTCAACCTGCGCGACATCGAACAAGCCCTGGAGAATTTCAAACGTGTGCCGACGGCGGAGGCCGATATACAAATTGCCCCGGCCGAAGGGCCCGATGCGGAACCGGGCCAGAGCGACCTCATCATCCGCTGGAAACAGGATTTTCCTTTCCGCGCCAGCTTTTCCGCCGATGATTCCGGCACCAAGGCTACCGGCAAATATCAGGGCACTGCCACCCTTTCCAACGATCATTGGTGGACGCTCAATGACCTGTTCTATATCAGCCTCAATCACGACCTGGGCGGGGGCGATCCCGGTGCGCGGGGCACGCACGGCTACACCGTCCATTATTCGTTGCCCCTGGGTTACTGGCTGCTGGGCCTGACCACCAGCAGCAACTGGTATCACCAGTCTGTGCCGGGTGCCGGTCAGACCTTCATTTTCAGCGGGGAAAGCCAAAACAGCGAAATCAAACTCTCGCGCCTGGTTTACCGCGACGCGGTGCGCAAAACCACGCTTTCCCTGCGCGGCTGGACCCGCACCTCGCAAAACTTCATCGACGACACCGAGGTCGAGGTGCAACGGCGCCGCATGGCGGGGCTGGATTTCGGCTTCTCGCACCGCGAGTTCATCCGCGCCGCCGCGCTCGATTTGAGTCTCAACTATCGGCGCGGTACGGGGGCTTTGAATTCGCTGCCCGCCCCGGAAGAAGCCTTTGGCGAAGGCACGGCGCGCCCCGGAATCATCACCGCCGACGTCCGCCTGGATGCCCCCTTTGGTTTGGGCGGACAACCTTTGCGCTACACTGGCGCGTGGCGCGCGCAATGGAACGAAACCCCGCTGGTGCCGCAAGACCGTTTTGTCATTGGAGGCCGTTATACCGTGCGTGGCTTTGACGGGGAAAACCAGTTACTGGCTGAACGCGGCTGGCTCGCGCGCAACGATCTGGGGCTTGCGCTGGGACAAACGGGTCAGGTATTTTATGCCGGGTTTGATTATGGCCGGGTGGGCGGCCGCAGCAGTGCCACCCTGATTGGCAAACACTTGAGCGGTGCGGTTATCGGGCTGCGCGGCGCCGCAAAAGGTTTTTCCTACGACGTATTTGCGGGCTGGCCAGTATCCAAACCGGAAGGCTTCACAACCCCCGGCAGTGTGGCCGGGTTCAGCCTCAACTGGTCAATTTAAGGGGTGGACATGAACAAGAACTGCTATCGCATCATTTTCAACCAGGCGCGCGGCCTGCTGATGGCGGTGGCTGAGACGGCAACAAGTCAGGGCAAGGCAAGCGGCGAAACATCTGCCACATCAGGCAGTCGCCGGTCTCCCTTAAGCGCGGCGGTCAAACCGCTGACCTTCCTGATGTGGGGCCTGCTTGGCCTGGTGATGGCCACCGCAGCCTATGCCCAAATCGTTGCCGACCAAACAGCGCCGGGCAAGCAACGACCGACCGTCCTGGCGGCGCCCAACAGCGTGCCGCTGGTCAACATTCAAACGCCGAGCGCGGCGGGGGTGTCCAGAAACACCTACCGCCAATTCGACGTGCAGCAACAGGGTGCCATCCTCAACAACAGCCGCGCCAGCGTGCAAACCCAGTTGGGCGGCTGGGTGCAAGGCAACCCGTGGCTGGCCACCGGCAGCGCGCGCGTGATTCTGAACGAAGTCAATTCCGCCAACCCGAGCCTGCTGCACGGTTATGTGGAAGTTGCGGGACAACGCGCGCAAGTCGTGATTGCCAATCCGGCGGGAGTGAGCTGCGACGGCTGCGGCTTCATCAACGCGAACCGCGCCACGATAACGACCGGCACGCCGATCTTCAATGGCGGCAACCTGGAAGGCTATCGCGTGCAAGGCGGCACCGTCACCATCACCGGCAACGGCATGGACGCGCGCGCCGCCGATTACACCGACTTGATTGCGCGCGCGGTGCAAATCAATGCGGACATTTTTGCCAACCGGCTCAATGTGGTGGCCGGTGCCAATCAGGTGGGCGTCGATCAGGCAAGCGGTGATCCCGGTGTGACCGGCCAGCTTGCAGGCGCCGGCGCCGTGCCCGTGTTTGCCATTGACAGCGCGCAGTTGGGCGGCATGTATGCGGGCAAAATCACCCTGCTGGCCACCGAAGCTGGCGTCGGTGTGCGCCATGCCGGCACGCTGTACGCGGGCGTGGGCGACGTGGTCATCACCGCCCATGGCCAGCTGCACAACGCCGGGCAAATCACCAGCGACGGCCATGCCCGGATCGACACCCAAAACGGCATCCTGAATACCGGCACCGTGTATGCCCAAGGCGACACCACTGTTGCCACCCGTGGCAATATCGACAACAGCGGCGTGATTGCGGCGCGAAGCGACACCACGCTGGATGCGACCGGCGCCAACAGCCAAATCACCGGCAGCAGCGGATCCGTGCTGGGGGCCGGGGTGCAAACCGATGGCAGCCTGGGCGCCTCCGGCACGCTCACCGCCCGTGCCACCCAAACCATCGCGGCCCGCGGACAAAACTTCAGCGGCGGCGACCAAAACTTCAGCGCGCAAGCGATCGACCTCGCCGCCAGCCAAACCGTCGCGCGCCAGTTCTCCGCGACGGCGGGCAATGGCGACATCAACCTTGCCCATGCAAACATCGCCATCGATCAAATCTTCGGCACGGACGCGGGCCAAACCCTGCGCACCGATGACGCCAATATTGCAGCCGGCCAAATCCGCATCCGCGCGCGCGATTTATCCAACGTGCAGGGTGAAATCGCGCAAACCGGCGACGGCGATCTCACGCTCAATCTGTCCGGCCACATCGACAACAGCGGCGGCACGCTTGCCGCCGACGGCGCGACCACGCTGACAACGGGCACCCTGACCAATCGGGGGGGAACCATACAAACCACCGGCTCGCCGCTATCCGATCTCACGATCCTGGCCACCGGCATCCTCGACAATAACCGGGGGAGCATTTTTGCCGCAGGCAACGTTGCGGTCGGCGGCGACACCCTCGATAACACACAAGGCAAAATCACCGCCGGAAACGCGCTGGGCTTTACCACCGCGCAGGCCGTCGACAACCGCCTGGGTGTAATCGCCGCCAATCGTCAGGTCACCCTGAACGCCGCCCGATTCAACAACGATGCGGGCACCCTCGGTTCCGTGCAAAGCGGGGTGGACATTACCCTCCATGGCGGCAGCCTCGATAACCATGCGGGGCGCATTGAAGCGGCAGAAAGCGCAAGCATCGCCGCCTCCGGCATCACCAATACAGACGGCGTCATCAGCGGCAAAAACCTCGGCGCCAACAGCCAGGGCCAAACCTTCGACAACACCCGGGGCAAATTGATTGCCACCGGCACCGCCGCCACCGACACGCTCGACATCCAAAGCGGCGCACTCAACAACGACAGCGGCCTGCTCCGGAGCGCCTCTGCCTTGAGCGTCAACACCCACGGCCAAACCCTCACCAACGCCAACACGGAAACCGGTAACGGCATCACGGGGCAGGGCGCGGTCAGCCTGAACACGGGCAACCTGGACAACCGGGCGGGCTATCTTGGCAGCAACACCGTACTCGCGCTCAACGGCGCCGCGATCAGCAACACCGGAGGCATTCTGATGGCGGGGCAACAGCTCGGCGTGGACGTGGTCGCCCTGGGCGGCGACGGCCAGTTATTGAGCCTGGGCGACCTCGACGTCAACCTTGTTCAGGACTTTATCAACAGCGGCGAAGTCATCGCCGACGGCAATGCCCGCATCGAAACAGCCGCCACCCTCACCAACCAATCCGCCCTCGCGGCGGGCAACACCCTCGAACTCAAAGCCGCCACCCTCGACAACCGGGCGGGCGGCACGATCATGGCCGCCAACGTCACCCTGCAAGCCACCGACAGCCGCACCCTGACCAACCGCGGTCTGATCAACGGCGGTGAAACCGTGCTCGAAAGCCAAACCCTGAACAATCTCGGCGGCGGTAAAATCTACGGCGATCATATCGCCATCGGCGCCACCGCCCTCACCAACGCCGCAGAAAACGGCGCCGCCCCCGTCATTGCCGCGCGCGCGCGCCTCGACATCGGCACCACCACCCTCGACAACCGCGAACACGCCCTGATCTTCAGCGGCGGCGACCTGGCCATCGGCGGCAACCTCGACGCCAACAAACAAGCCACCGGCCAGACCGCGACCCTCGACAACGCCAGCGCCACCCTCGAAGCCCTCGGCAACGCCGACATCAATGCCGGCACGATCAACAACCGCAACCCGCACTTCAGCACCCGCGTCGAAACTCTCCCGGCGCAAAGCATCGTCGAATACCAGCCAAGCGGCTCGCCCAACCGCTACCTGGACGGCACGCCGGGCGTCTATACCTACTGGACCCATCGGTACACCTTGCACACCCCCGAAGGCAACACCGAATATTGGTCGTCCTACAACTACACGCGCAGCACCACCGAGACACGGGTCGACCAAACCGACCCGGGGCAAATCCTCGCCGGCGGCGATCTCACCCTCACCGCCGGCACCCTCAACAATGACAAAAGCCACATCATTGCCGGCGGCAATCTCACCGGCATCCTTGGCACCCTCAACAACACCGAAGTGGCCGGCCAACGGGTGCTCACCGATGCCGGCCGCGTTACCGCGTACTGGCGCAATCACCGCACATTGAAGCATGACAACACCCACAGCAGCACTACGGACTACACCCCCGCCGCCACGATCCAGGCGATCACCCTCACTCCCACCGTCTATCAGCAACACACCGCCCCCG
>Ga0210020_1000531_pt1 | contig 37233 bp, 35 predicted proteins | sample CryGeymeta201514_FD_183980 | JGI IMG/M metagenome (GOLD analysis project Ga0210020, IMG submission 183980) | Groundwater microbial communities from Crystal Geyser aquifers in Utah, USA - Crystal Geyser metaG 2015-14 (SPAdes) (version 2) | ecosystem: Environmental > Aquatic > Deep subsurface >... | reverse complement strand
TGATTTTCAAAACTGGGGCTTAAGCCATAAAGTCAAAATGCTGTACCTGTTTTATGAAAAACGACAAAGCACCTGTGCTGGTGTTGAGAAAACTGGTGGAAACTGTGATACTGTCCAACCCGAATTTTATCGATTGCGACAAGGATAGCGTAACATCGTACTAATCTGCTGACCTTTTAACTTTTCAACAATTTCAAGAAAAAACGGGGATAAAATGAAATTGACTGTGATTGGTACCGGTTATGTTGGGCTGGTAACGGGAACCTGCTTTGCCGAAATGGGGAACCAGGTGACCTGTGTTGATGTTGACCAGGCGAAAATTGAGGGATTGTTGCGGGGGGTTCTGCCGATTTATGAGCCCGGCCTTGAAGCCATGGTGTTACGCAATGTAGCTGAAAAGCGCCTGAGTTTTACGTCCAGGCTGGCCGAAGGCCTCGACGATTGTGAAATCTTTTTTATTGCCGTGGGCACTCCGCCGGGTGAAGACGGTTCAGCTGATCTCCGCTATGTGCAGGCGGTTGCGCGCCACATCGGCGATTTGCTTACGGGTTATGCGGTGATTGTCGACAAGTCGACGGTACCGGTGGGCACCGCGGAACTGGTGCGTAAAACCATTCAGGGACAGTTGGATCAGCGGGGAGTTGAGATCGACTTTGATGTGGTGAGTAACCCCGAGTTCCTGAAAGAGGGCGCGGCGATTGACGATTTCATGAAGCCGGATCGGGTCATAATCGGCAGCGATTCTGAGCAAGCCCGCACCTTGATGCGACGTCTCTATGCGCCCTTCAATCGCAACCATGAACGAACCCTGTTTATGGGGGTGCGCGATGCCGAAATGACCAAGTATGCCGCCAATTCCATGTTGGCGACCAAAATCAGTTTTATTAACGAAATTGCCAACCTGTGTGAAAAACTTGGTGTCGATGTCGAAAATGTGCGCAAGGGGATAGGCGCTGATTCGCGCATTGGCCTGGCGTTTATTTACCCCGGTTGCGGTTATGGCGGTTCCTGTTTTCCCAAAGATGTTCAGGCGTTGATTCGTATGGCCGACGGGATTGCGTTTGATGCGCATCTGCTCAAGGCCGTTGAAAAACGTAACGCAACCCAGAAAACCTGGCTGGCGCAGCAGGTCAGGAAACGCTTTGGCTCTGATTTAAGTGGTTTGACTTTTGGTGTTTGGGGGCTCTCTTTCAAACCCGGCACCGATGATATGCGTGAAGCGCCCTCCAAGGTTTTGCTGACGGCTTTGATAGCTGCCGGTGCGAGCGTGCGGGCCTATGATCCGGTGGCGATGGAGTCTGCCCGCAACGAATTGCCGCAAACATGGTTTAGCGAGGGAAAACTGATTTTGGCCAACCATCAATATGATGCTTTGCCGGGCGTAGCGGCCTTACTGCTGGTGACGGAATGGAAACCCTTCCGCAATCCCGATCTCGATGCGATGAAACGGCTGATGCAACAGCGCGTTATTATTGATGGCCGCAACCAGTATGAGCCGGCGCTGATGCGTGAAGCGGGATTTGAATATGTTGGCGTTGGCCGGTGCCATGGCTGAGACTCAGAATCTGTCGGTTGCGGCCGACGCCGGATGTTTTGCCTGCGGGGCCGACAATCCCATTGGCCTGCACGCTCAGTTTGAAATTGACCCTGTAGCGGGCACTGCTGCTTGTCAATTGGTACTGGATGAGCGTTTTGCCGGCTGGCAGCGGGTGGTTCACGGCGGCATTCTGGCCACCCTGCTTGACGAAGCTGCCATTTATGCCTGTCGTGGGCGGGGTGAGCAATTTGTCACCGCCACTATCCATGTGCGCTACCGCAAACCCGTGCCGGTGGGCAGCCTGGTCGCAGTTAGCGCCCGCATCATTGAGGTTCGACGTAAGCTCTACAGGGTTCAGGCGCGGCTGGAGGTTGCCGACAGCCTGATGGCAGAGGCCGAAGTCGGGGTTTCCTGCCTTGATCCTGGGTGCTGATGGGCAAGACCAATCCCGTAGTGCCATGCAGAGAACCGGGCAGGCACGGGGGTCTGCCCCTACTTTTTCCATAACAAAGCCCCGCCGAAGAATCGGCGGGGCTTTGTGCATTGCGGGTTGAATCTGTTATTCGCAGAGATCGACTTTGATGTCCCAGTTTTTGATTTTCATGGTGCCATTTTGCGCCAGGTTCAACTGCATCTTGAAGGCACGGTCAAACAACTGGGGCTCGTGACCAATCCCTTTGGCCAGGGTTTCTTTTTTGGCCATTTCTAAGTAATCGGTCAGGATCGGGCGGTAGTCCGGATGGCCGCACTTCTCAATGATGACCTTGGCGCGATCTTTCGGCGCCAGGCCGCGCAGGTCAGCAAGACCCTGCTCGGTGACCAGCACGTCGAGGTCGTGCTCGGTGTGGTCAATATGTGGAGCCTTGGGAACCACACAGGTGATACCACGCGGGTCGGTTTTTGACGGCCGAGTCGACGGGGTGTGCATAATTTTCAGGTAACCGTTGCGCAGGAAGTCGCCTGAACCGCCGAGGCCGTTGATCATGCGGGTACCACCGACCAGGGTCGAGTTGGCGTGAGCATAAATGTCAAACTCGACCGGGGTGTTCATGGCGATACAACCCAGACGCCGAATCGGCTCCGGAGCATTGGAGATGGAGAGCGGGCGCAAGGTGATTTTGCTGAAATACTTTTCCCAGTTGTCAAAGAAGCGCGGGAAGCCTTCGGTTTCCGACAGGGACAGGGAGCAGGACGAGGCACAGAGCAGGTTGCCGCCGTCAAAGAAGTCGAGCATGGTGTCTTGCAGCACCTCGGTATACACCGACAGGTTGTGGAAGGGCCCCTTGGCCAGGCCACCGACGACGGCGTTGGCGATGGAACCGACGCCCGATTGCAGGGGCAGCAGATTTTCGGGCAGACGACCCCTTTTGATTTCGTGGGCGAAGAACTCCATGATGTGTCCGGCGATCGCTTCCGAGGTGTCGTCCATCTCAGTGAAAGCACGGCCCTTGTCGCGCCGTTTGGATTCGACAATCGCGACAATTTTGTCGGGATCGCAGGGAACATAGGGCGTACCTATACGGCTGTTGGCTGCCGTGATCAAGAAAGGCGCGCGATGGGGTGGCTTTTGCTGCATGTGGATGTCGTGCATGCCTTCGAACGAGGGTTGCCCGGTGTTGACTTCGATGATGATCTTGTCGCACAGGTTCAGAGCTTCGGCAACGATGCCACAGGAGGTGGTCAAGGCCAGGCCACAGTCTTCGGTAATGGCAGAAACTTCAATAATGCCGATGTCATAACGACCATTTTCGGTGTAAAAGCCGTAACCGGCATCCTGGGCAAAGTGACCGAGGTGCTTGTCACCCATGCGGATTCGGCCTTCGTTAATACCCTTGGCAATGTTTTTGCCGGTTTGGTAAGGCCAACGCCGGTCGATCATGTCGAGGGTTGCCCAGCGATCTTCCGTTTCGGCACCGACGGAGGCACCAATAAACAGATTGAAACGCAACTTGCCTTGCAGTTTGTTGGCCTCAACGTGGTTGGCCAGAGCAATAGGTACTTCTTTGGGGTAGCCGGCGGGGGTAAAGCCAGACCACATCAAATTCTGGCCGTCTTTAAAGTACTTGATACAGTCATCTGCCGAACAAACTTTGCTGAGCAGTGACTTACGACGAACGCGATCTTGCAGGGTACCGAAATCGGACATTTCTCTCTCCTCCTTATGAAGGGAACGGGGTTGCAATTATGCACCGACCGAAAATTTGGAGCAGAAACAGAACCGATCTTAAAACGATAGCTGAATCGGCGTCTGGTGTCTCTCTGCCCCTTTGATAGATGGTTGCCACCGGAGGCGCTGGTAAAATGACGTTATAATAACGACGCTTTTTATATTATGCTGTATGCCGCAAGTCAAGGGAAAAGAGGGCATGCGGTTGAATTTATCATCCGTGGTATTCCCCCGAAGAGGTCGAGATATTTTACTGTATTTTTAATGGGTTGCATCTTCTGATTTTAGTTGTTGTTTTCCATGAAATATTGTGCTTTCAGCACATATTCGCTGCCGGGAAACTGGTCAAACAGCTGGTTGAATGTTGCGATGGCAGCCTTTTTATTGTGATTTTTGAAATAGGCCGATCCCAGGTAGTAAAAAGCTTCATCGCGATAGTAGTAGTTGGGAAAGTCGTTCAGGGCCTGGCTGATGCGGTTGATGGCCGCCTGATATTCGCCGGCACGCAGGTAGTAACGACCCACATAAACTTCGTGCTCGACCAGACGATTGCGGCAACGTTTGCTGAGGTAGCTGACCTCTTCAGTCCGTTTATCTTCAGGAAATTGACTCAGCATTTGCTCGAAGGCGCTCAGGGCATTTTTGGTGATGGTCTGATCCCGGTCTTTGCTGAGCATCTGTTTGTAGTAAGACAGACCTAGAAAATAAAGGACGTCGTTAAGGCGCTCGTCTTGCGGGTGTTGTTGGGCAAAGGCGCTATAACTGATGGCCGCTGAGATGAAGTCTTGATTCAGATAGTGGGCTTCGGCGATTTTCAGTTCGGCCAGCTTGTTGAGTTCCGGCGAATAGTAGCTGTCGCGCACCTTTTTCCATGAGGCGACCGCATCGTCAAAACGCTGTTGTTCGAAAAACTGCTCGCCCTCCTTGAAATAGTAATCGGCACTGCGCGGTGGTGCAACGCGTGAAGGGTCGCAGGCAACAAGGGTTAAGACTAACAGCAGGGTCAGAGAGATTTTTGATAACATATTTTTCGTAACCACCTTTGTAAAAGTTGAAAAAACAGGCGACGGAAGCCTGTCGGCAATGTCAATTTTCAGACGATCAATCTGGATTATTCTTTGGGCTCGCTACTTTTCTTGTCTGCGTCCGAATACCGCAAAGAGCTCCTGCTTTTCGCGCATATCCACCGCTGAATTCTCGGCTCTGCGGTCTATCGGCGGATGGTGGGTGCAGTTGCGACCCGCCTGTTTGGCCTGGTAAAGATACTGATCTGTCGCCTTTATGAGCCCGGTCGGGGTCAGCTCATCAAGGGGCAAAAAGACATTGACCCCGAGACTGACCGTCAAGTGAAGTCGACCCTCTGGTCGTTTCAGCGGACTTTCGGCGATCAGCTCGCGGATTCTTTCTGCCACCTGAATGGCGGGGTTCAACGGGGTTGACGGTAGAATCAGAGCAAATTCCTCGCCGCCGAAACGACACGCCAGATCGAGTTTACGCAGAGCCTGCGTGAGTAACCCCGCCAGATGAACCAGGGCCAGATTCCCCATATCGTGGCCGTACTGATCGTTAACCTGCTTGAAATGATCAATGTCGAGCATAATCAGGCTGGTTGGTGATTCGAGGCGGCGCGAACGTTCCATCTCCTGAGCAAGGTGCCGCTCGAAACCGCGGAAATTTATCAGGCCGGTTAAAGCGTCGGTCAGGCTCTGGTGTTCTAATACGCTGACGCGCTGCCGAAGCTGGTCGACAGCCAGGGGTAGCGTACAATCAGAATGTTTGAGCGGGCAACTGAGGGGAGAATTCACATTCAGGTGTCACTTTCTGCTCGGCGTTCAGCCAACTTCATTGTATTCGCGCACCCGAAATTCAACGCCCAAAGCGTTTGCGACCTGGCGACAGGCGTCCATGTCGACTCCCGGGTAGCTGACCGCCGTGGCCGTGACCTGCGGAATATAGTGGGGCGCCAGCTGGAGAAATTCCTTAAGGGCGGCGTAGCCGGCGGCACCGTAGTGGGAGCGACAGATATCCTGATATGTCTCCGCCGTGGCCGCATTCAGTGACACGGAAATTGCGTCAATTTTCCCCGCCAGTTCCGGCAAAATATTGCGCCCATGAACCAGATTCGCCTGACCGTCGGTGTTGATTCGCACCCGAACCTGCTGTTGTTTCAACCAGCCGGCCAGTTCAAGGATCAGATCAAGACGCAAAAGGGGTTCGCCATAGCCGCAGAAGACCACTTCTGCATAGTTTTTCGGGTCACCAATCGCCTGTTTCAATTCTTCGCTATCGGGTTCATGATCCAGTTTCAGCTCGTGGCCCTTGACGACAAAATCATCAAATTTGGCGCAGAAAACACAGCTGTTGGTGCAGCGATTGGTGATGTTGAGATAGAGGGAGTCGCGGATTTGATAGGCGATTTTGCTCTGTTGATCGACCTGGCCGATACCGAAGAGGTCGAAGACGTTTCGATTGGTGACGCGTGCGACATCGGCGAAGGTTAATCCTTTGATTTCCGCGAGTTTTTCTGCCGTAAAACGGACAAAAGCCGGTTCGTTGCGTTTGCCCCGCCGGGGCTGAGGCGAAAGATAGGGACAGTCGGTTTCGACCAGCATGCGATCGATAGGAATTTTGGCGACCACTTCACGCAGGGCGGCGTTTTTGGGGTAGGTGATGGTGCCGGTAACCGAGAGATAAAACCCCAGATCAAGACAGGCCTTGGCCATGGTCAGATCGCCGCTGAAGCAATGGAGTACGCCGCCACAGGCCTGTGCATCTTCTTCGCGTAAAATTTGTAATACCTCGTCGTGGGCCTCGCGATCATGCACAATTAGGGGTCTGCGGGCCTGCTTGGCGCATTGAATCTGGCGGCGAAAGGCCTGACGCTGAATCTCCCGCGGGGCGCGATCACGATAAAAATCCAGCCCGATTTCGCCCACGGCTACCACCTTGGGCTGTTTGAGCAGGTCGTCGAGCAGGGCCATGCCTTGGTCGGTGGCCTGGGGGGCGTCGTGGGGATGAATGCCCACGGCGGCGTAAACTGGCGCGTAGGTCGCTGCCAGTTCGACACTTTTGGCCGAACTCTGCAGATCACAGCCGATGGTTAAAATCTGTTTGATTCCTGCCTGATCGGCACGCTCCAGCACCATATCAAGGTCAGCGTTAAACTGACTGTTGTCGAGATGCGCGTGACTGTCAACCAAGGAAAAAAGTCGCTTGTTCATGTCCTCGCCGCTCAATCGCTGCTATCAATGCGCGGAAAAAGGGGCGCGGCTTTTTCAATGTGGCTTCCCGCCGTTAGTTGACCCCATTGATCCTTGTCTTGCAACTTTGCCTCTGGATCTGCGCCGAGCAGATGCAGAATTTTTTCGGCGGTCTGGGGCATAAAGGGGGCAATTTGCAGGGCAATCAAACGCTGGGCTTCAAGCAGATTATACAGCACCGTTCCCAAGCGTTCGTGCTCGGCGGGATCTTTGGCCAGGGCCCAGGGGGCGGTTTCGTCGATATATTTGTTGCCTGCCGCAATCAGCTCCCAGATGTGTTGCAATATTTTATTGAAGGCCATGTCGTTATATAAGAGGTCGATCTCTTCCATCGCGGTCGGAAAGCGCGCGCAGAAGGTCTGGTCGAGAAGATCCAGTTTGCCGGGGGCGGGGACAATGCCGTCAAAATATTTACCCAGCATGGCGGTTGAGCGGCTGAGCAAATTCCCCAGATCGTTGGCCAGGTCGGAATTGATGCGCGAAATCAGTGAGCTATGGGAAAAGTCACCATCGAGACCAAAGGGGACTTCACGCAGCAAAAAATAGCGGATGGCATCAACGCCATACTTGTCGACCAGCATATTGGGTTCGACCACGTTGCGCAGGCTTTTGCTCATCTTTTGCCCTTCAACCGTCCACCAGCCATGCGCAAAAATTTTGCGTGGCAGGGGAAGATCTGCTGCCAGCAGAAATGTCGGCCAGTAAACGGTATGAAAACGCAGAATATCCTTGCCGATAACGTGAATGGCCGGCCAGAATTTTTCAAAGAGGCCGTCTTTGTCTTCGGGATAACCCAGGGCCGAAATATAGTTGGTCAGGGCGTCAAACCACACATAAATGATATGTTTTTCATTGCCGGGAACGGGAATCCCCCAGGAGAAAGAGGTGCGCGAAATCGACAGGTCGCGCAAGCCTTCGCGCACAAAGGAAAGGATCTCGTTGCGCCGTGATTTCGGCTGAATGAAATCAGGGTTCTTCTCAATGTGTTCGAGAAGTTGATCCTGATATTTACTCATGCGGAAAAAATAGGATTCTTCTTTGAGCTTGGTGGTTAAGCGTCCGCAGTCGGGGCAGTTTCCTTCGAGTAACTGGGTTTCGGTCCAGAAGGTTTCGCAGGGTGTGCAATACCAGTCTTCATATTCTCCCAGATAAATATCGCCTTTGGCTTCAAGGGTGCGAAATTGTTCAGATACTGTGTGAATATGGCGTTCCTGGGTGGTGCGAATAAAATCCGTATGGCTGATATTCAGCTTGTCCCACAGGGCTTGAAAGCGTTTTACGACCCGATCTGCCAGCTCCAAAGGAGCTTCACCATTGGCATGGGCAGCGGTTTCGACTTTTTGACCATGTTCGTCGGTGCCGGTCAAAAAGTAGACATCAAAGCCGCGTGAGCGCTTGTAGCGTGAGATGACATCGCAGGCCAGGGTGGTGTAAGCGTGGCCAATGTGGGGCACATCGTTAACGTAATAGATCGGCGTGGAAACGTAGAAACTCTCGGCCATCGCGGCCTCCTTTTAAGCGTGAATTATCAAATATACCAATTATTCCAAAGGACAGGTTCCGGTTGCTCATGGCTCGGGTTGATGCTGTTGTGGCTTTTCCGTTGTCTCCCGCTCGGGCTTACGGCGTGAACGCCGCCGATTGCGGCTGCGTTTGCGCTGCGACGGTTCATTGCTTTTTTGTTCGACCGCCTTATCTGTTGGGGGCAGTTTGGAGGCGTTGGTGCTCGCCTGGTTTTTGCCGGCCTTCGTTTGGGGCAGGGCGTCTTTGTCAAGGGTCGGGGGCTGTTCGCCACGGCGGCGTTGACGCCGTACCGGTTTGTGCGCCGCGTCTTTTTTGTCCTCAGCTGTACGCGGCTCTCCGGCGGGTGGCGCAGGGCGACGACCAGAGGCATTGCCGCCGGTCGGTGCTGGCTTGTCCAGATCATCGATATGGACTTCGCGGCGTCCGTTCTTGTCGACGATGGTCAGGGTCTGGGCCAGGACATTCACGCCGATAACGTCGGCAGTTCCGTCGGGCAGGTTAAGTTTTTTGCCGCACTTGGGCAGGGTTTTGCGCATTTCGTTGTAGGTTTCATACTCATAGCTCAGACAACAAAGCAGTCGTCCGCATTGTCCGCTGATTTTGCTCGGGTTTAGGGCCAGGCCCTGGGCTTTCGCCATCTTGACGGAAACCGGAGCAAAGCTTCTCAGGTAGGAACAACAGCAGAGCTCACGTCCACAGCAGCCGAGGCCGCCCACGATTTTGGCTTCATCGCGCACGCCGATCTGGCGCATTTCGATGCGGGTGCGAAAGTGTTGGGCCAGATCCCGCACCAGATCACGAAAGTCGACCCGGCCATCAGCGGTAAAATAAAAGACGATCTTTGAGCCATCGAACAGATATTCAGCCTGAACCATCTTCATGGGCATATTGCGTTCGGCGACCCGGTTGCGACAAAATCTCAGTGCATCGCTTTCGCGTTCGCGGTTTTTTTCGGCCTGCTCCAGATCCTGGGGGGTGGCTTGGCGCAGGATGGGCTTCAGGGGGGGCTGTCGACTATCGTGAACCTCTTCGCGTACAGCGCCGATGACCGTTCCAAGAGCCCTGCCGCGTTCGGTTTCAACCACCACCTGGTTGCGGTTGTCCAGTTCGAAATCACCAGCGTTAAAATCAAAAAGTTTGCCGGCACAGTGAAAAGAGATGGCGACAATCCGGGTTTTTTTCATAGGTCTATAAGCTCACTTAGCTGTTATAACAATTCGTTATGCGGCGACGATCTGCAGCAGCATGGATTCGAGCGCCAGCTGCCGATTGACATTGCGCTCTAAATGAAAACGCGCATCATCGATCGCCTCAAGTTTGCGCAGCAGGGCGTCGGGTGGTTCGCGACGCGCACGCTGAAACAGGGTTTCACGCAGGTCGATATTCACCAGTTCCGCTTCTGGCCGCCCTTGACCCAAGAGCAGGAGGTCGCGATAAAAGGATTGGAAGATATCGAGGATATCCTCCAGGTTTTCTTTGTCTTTTTCCAGCTGTTCGGCCAGATTCATTAACGGCAAAATTGCCCCGTCTGACAGCGCGAGCAAGGCGTTGATGAGCTTTTTGCGCTGATCCAGGTAGAGTTCGCGACGATCACCGAAGGCTTTTTTGAAACTGCCGTCGCTTAAGGCCGCCATCACCAAAGCTTCCTGCTCGGTAACTTCGAGGCGATGTTCGAGAATTTCGGCCATCTGCCGTCGTGGCAGGCGATTGAAACGCAGGCGTTGGCAGCGTGAACGGATGGTGTCGAGTAAAAATTCGGGTCGAGCACTCAGCAGAATCAGCAGGGTTCCGGCCGCAGGTTCTTCGAGGGTTTTCAGCAAGGCATTGGCTGCGGCCGCATTCATGGTGTCGGCAGCGTCGATGAGGCACACCTTGTGTTGGCCTTCCAAGGGGCGCAAGGACAGTTCCTGCTGTATCTTACGCACCTGGTCGATCTTGATCTGGCTGCCATCGGGGCTGAGCCAGTGCAGATCGGGATGATTCTGGTGATCAACCTTGCGACAAGCTGCGCATTCGCCACAACCTTGGCCTTCGGTGCAGAAGAGGGCACGTGCCAGGGCCAGGGCCATGAGTTTTTTGCCGACGCCTTCCGGGCCCTCAAACAGATAGGCATGGGCCAGGCGCTTGTGATGCAGGGCGCGCAGCAGAATATCTTTCTGCGCCTGATGATGGATAATCTTGTCAAAGGTCATGGGGGCCTCTGTAGGCCATGGCCCTTGTGGTGTGCTGCCAAATAGTGTCCGCCAGGCAAGAAAGAGATTGGCTACCGTCGACAACGCAGAAACGTTGGGGGTTTTGCCGGGCCAATTCCAGATAAGCCTCGCGCACCCGCTGATGAAAGGCCAGTGCTTCGCGTTCAAAACGTCCTTCGCTGCTGGTCTGCTCTTGTGCCTCGCGGTCAAGGGCGCGTTGCAGGCCGATTTGGGCAGGCAGGTCGATGAGAATTGTCAGTTCGGGGTGGGTATCGCCAGCGGCGATCTGGTTCAGTTGGTTGATGAGTTCGCGGTCAAGTGAGCGTCCGGCCCCCTGATAGGCGCTGGTGGCGTCGGTAAAACGATCACAGAGCACAATGGCACCCGCGGCCAGGGCGGGTGCAATGACCTGGGCCACATGCTGCGCCCGCGCGGCGGCGTAGAGCAGCAGCTCGGCCGTGGGCACCAGATCAGCATTGGCCGGATCAAGCAGAATTTTGCGCAAGTGGTCGGCGATTTTGCAGCCCCCCGGCTCACGGGTTTGAATCACCCGCTGACCGGACTGCGTCAGGCTTTGGGCCAGCAGGGCGATCTGGGTGGTTTTCCCCGAGCCTTCAATGCCTTCAAATGTAATGAAAAAGCCCATCAATCCGTCGATCAGCAGAGAGTTACAGACATCAGTCCGCAGAGAGATGCCCAAGTGCGGCCTATGTAAATCGGGACATTATAGGAACTGGTTCGCCATGAATCAAGGACAAACGCCGCATTTTCGTGGCCTTTTTTTGTGGTGTCACCTGCTGGAAAGCGCCGATTATCCGTTTGTGTCTGTGCGCGGTTTTGGGTATACTGCGCCCTCGTTACGCCGCCGGACTTTGTCGTGCGCTCTTTTGGGGGCGCTTCTTCCCTGTCTGCGGGATCACATCTTGATTTTCACTTCTGCCAGGAAAGACCACCAGCTTCTTAAGATGAATGAATTTTCTTTTGCGCGACTGCAGGAACAGCTGGGATACACCTTCCGCTCTTCGTCCCTGCTTTTGCAGGCCCTGACGCATAAATCTTACAGCAACGAGCAACGCGAAGCTCTTGACCCGCACAACGAGCGCCTCGAATTTCTGGGCGACGCGGTGCTTGAGCTTGCCGTCAGCCACTACGTCTATCGCCATTTTCCTCAGGTTCCCGAGGGCGGATTGACCCGAATTCGCGCCGAGGTGGTGTGTGAAAAAGGTTTAGCGCGTCTTGCCCGACGTCTGCAACTGGGTGCGGGTTTGCGTCTGGGGCGTGGCGAAGAGAAGTGCGGTGGGCGCAAGAAAGCCAGTTTGCTTTCTGACGCGGTTGAGGCTCTGATGGGGGCTATTTTTCTTGAAGGTGGTTTTCCTGTTGCCTGTGCCGTGGTTGAACACCTGTGTGCGGCCGATATTCAGGCTTCTGGAAAATCCCGTCTGGGCAGTGACCACAAGACAGCCTTGCAGGAAAAGTTACAGGCGATTTTTGGCGAACTCCCCGTTTACCAGCTGCTGGGAATCGAGGGGCCCGATCATAACCGCAGCTTTGTGGTGCAGGTTGCCTTTCACGATGAAATCCTTGGCTGTGGCCAGGGCAGCAGTAAGAAACAGGCAGAACAGCAGGCCGCTGCTGCCGCCCTGAGCCATGCTTTTGTGCGCAAACTGGAGAGCCCGAAATACTATGAATGAACCAGATTTCCGCAGTGGTTTCGTGTCCCTGGTCGGACGCCCGAATGTGGGGAAATCGACTCTGCTCAACCAAATTTTGGGGCAGAAGATCGCGATTACCTCCAATAAGCCCCAAACCACGCGCAACCGTATTTTGGGCATCCACAATCTCGACGCCGGTCAGATTCTGTTTCTTGACACGCCGGGAATTCACAAGCCTAAAGGGCGCCTCAATAAATTTATGGTGGATCAGGCGCTGGCGGCTTGTCAGGACATCGATCTGGTGTTGCTGTTGGTCGAGGCCAATGCCCGCCCTGGGGGGGGAGACGAATATGTGATAGATATTCTCAAACGCTCGGCGGTGCCGGTGATTCTGGTCATCAACAAAATTGATCTGGTGGAACCGCCGCGGTTGCTGGAATTGATGGCCGCTTTTGCGACATTGCACGATTTTCATGCCCTGGTACCAATTTCGGCCCAAAGCGGCGATGGTGTTGCGCGTTTGCTGGCGGAAATCGCGCCTTTTCTCAAGCCGGGGCCGCGTTATTATCCTGAGGATATGGTCACCGATTTGCCGGAACGTTTTATTGTCGCCGAAATGGTGCGCGAAAAAATCATGCGGCGTACGCGGGAAGAAATCCCTTACGGGGTTGCCGTGCAGGTTGAAACCTTTACCGAAAAACCCGAGCAGAATCTGGTGGTGATTCAGGCGTTGATCCACGTTGAACGCGAAAGCCACAAACGCATTTTGGTGGGCCACCGCGGCCAGATGATTAAGGATCTCGGTCAGGATGCCCGGCGCGAAATTGAAAAGTTTCTCGGCACCCGGGTGTTTCTTGAACTCTTCGTGCGCGTCGATGAAAACTGGAGCCAGAGCACGCGTATGCTGCGTGAACTGGGTTACGAATAACCTGGGTTCTCTTGCGCGGACTCTCCTGGCTCTGATCTGAAAAGGGAATGTAAAAGAATGTTACCTGTTGTGGCCATTGTCGGGCGTCCCAATGTGGGCAAATCGACCCTGTTTAACCGTATTCTCGGTCAGCGTAAAGCGCTTGTCGAAGATTTCGCCGGCGTCACCCGCGACCGCAACTATGCCGAAGTTACCCGTTACGCCAAACCCTTTCTGCTCATCGACACTGGCGGCTTCGAGCCCGCCAGCAGTGACCGTTTGCTTACCCAGATGCGGGAACAATCGCAACTGGCGGTTGAAGAAGCTGATCTGATTATTCTGCTGATGGATGTCCGCGAGGGGCTGACTCCCTCGGACATGGAAGTTGCGCAGATGTTGCGCAAGGTCAAAAAACCGGTTTTGCTGGTCGTCAACAAGGTCGACGGCGACAAGCAGGAAGATGATGTCGCAGAATTTTACGCCCTGGGAATTGCACAGATTTATACCCTTTCCTCTGCTCATGGACGCGGGGTGGGGGAGCTGATCGATGATCTGCTGGAGCTGCTGCCGACAAGGGATATGCCCGAGATTGCGTCTGAAGTGCGCATGGCGGTGATCGGGCGGCCCAATGTGGGGAAATCTTCCCTGGTCAACCGCATCCTTGGGAGCGAGCGCATGGTCGCCAACCCGACGGCGGGCACCACCCGTGACAGTGTTGATACGCCCTTTGAATTTGAGAGCCAGCGTTATGTGCTTATCGATACCGCCGGGATTCGCCGCAAGGGCAAAGTCAGTCAAACTCTGGAGAAATTCAGCGCGGTGCAGGCCTTGAAGGCCATGGATCGTGCGCATGTAGTGCTCATGTTGATTGACGCCGCCGCAGGGGTGACGGATCAGGATCTGGCCGTTGCCGGCTATGCTTACGAGCGGGGGCGGGCCTTGATTCTGGTGGTCAACAAGTGGGATCTGCCTGAAAAAGATACCCACAGTATGAAGAATTATCTTGAAGAAATTCGGCGGCGTTTTAAGTTTTTGCCCTTTGTCCCCGTGCTCTTTGTTTCGGCCCTCAGCGGTCAGCGGGTTGCGCGGATTATGCCGACCGTGGCCAAGGTTTTTGCCGAATTTAACCGGAAAATTACCACCTCGGAACTCAACTCCATTCTGGCTGAGGCGGTCACCCGCCATCCACCGCCCATGGTCAGCGGACGGCGGATCAAGCTTTATTACGCGACCCAGACCATGGTGCGACCGCCAACCTTTACAATTTTCACCAACTGTCCCGAGGATATCCATTTTTCCTACGAGCGTTATCTGCACAATGCGCTGCGTGAAGCCTTTGGTTTTGAAGGCGTACCTTTACGCCTGCGCTATCGGGGGCGTACCGCCCGACAGGGGTGAAGATTAGTCTTTACTGTCCCCTGGACTTTGGCTATTTTAGAGTCCACCTCAAACACAAGGATGCATCCGATGAGTCTGGTGGGTAATCTTGAAGATCTCGGGCTGGGGGATATTTTACAAATTGTCAGCCTGAGTGGTAAGTCGGGGGTGTTGTCCCTGACAAGTGCCGCCCGTTCCGGGGCCATTTATTTCGATGCCGGGCTGGTTGTCGGTGCGGCTTCAACCCAGTTTAACGCGACTCTGGGTGAAACCCTCATCAAACACAAATTGCTCGCTCCCTCGGCCCTTGACGCTCTCTCCCTTGCCCAGCAGCAGCAGCCGGCCTTGCGCCAGGCTGACTTCTTTACCACCCGCTATAAGCTGCCGCCAGAAACCCTCGAAGCCATCATCAAAGCCTTTATTCAACGGATTGTTTACAGTTTTTTTGCCTGGACTGAAGGTAGCTTCTCTTTTGCCCTCGAAGAAGGTGAGCAGGTCGTGCCCCGCCAGGTTCCCGTTAGTGGGTTTTATCTCAAAACGGGGTTAAACTCGCAGTGGCTGGCGGCGGAAGGTCGCCGTCTGGCCAGTGAGGGACGTTTGCTCAGTGATGCGGCGGTGGTACCGCCTTTTGCCCCGTCCGCGGCCCAGACCTCCACTCAGGGAAAGCCGGATCCCGGTTTGCGTGGCACGGCTGGCCCCTTGTTTATCATTGATGACGATGGCCCGACGCGTGCGGTGCTGGAACGTGCCTTTGTGCGCGCTGGTTTTGAGGTGGAATCCTTCGCTTTACCCGCCGAGCTGATTAACGCCTGCTCCCAGCGCCTTAATCTGGGCCAGCGACCGGCTCTGCTGGTCGATTTAATTATGCCGCGTCTGGATGGTCATGGCATTCTCGGTGGGCTTGAAGTCGTTGAAATTGTTAGCGAAAAGCTTGCAGGTTTGCCGGTTCTGCTCATGACCGATCATCCCAATGCCGAGGCCGAAAAAAAAGCGCACGAGCTTGGCTGTGTTGCCGTTTTGCGCAAGCCCAAAAAAGTTGAAATCCGTCAAGAACGTGGGATTGAGGTGCTCAAGAATCTGTTGGTCGAGGTTGAACATTGCCTTTCCGATAAGGGCTTGAGCTTGGCCCCAGCTCTGCAGGGCGGGTTTCGCCTGGAAGCGGCCCTTGCCGACGATATTGAAGACCCGTTCGCGCCAAGCGCGCCCGTGCAGGAAGAATCACCCGGACTCTATCTGCTCAAAGGGATGTTGCAGGAGCTGGCTGACCCCTTGCTGGGGGGCGGCGTTATTCTGCTGACTTTGCGTTTTGCCAGTGAAATGTTGAATCGGGCGGTGATTTTCAACGTCCACGACCATGAAATTGTCGGTGTCGGCCAGTTTGGTCTGGATCAGGTGACGGAAAATGCCGATCGCCTGGTGCGCAAACTGCGACTGAATATTGCTGCGGGTTCATTGTTTGATCAAGTGGTGCGGCACAAGAAGGCTCTCAAGGGAACCCTTACCCAGGCGAGCCCCGATTGCAAACTGCTGCAACATTTTGGTGGGGTTAAGCCCCTGGAAGTTTTTGTCGGCCCCCTGATCAGCAATGGCAAGGTGGTGGCGATCATTTATGCCGATAATCTGCCCGATCAACGGCCGGTCGGCAACGTCGAAGCCTTCGAGGTTTTTTTATCCCAGGCGGGCATGGCGATGGAGCGCGTTTTACTCGAACGTCGTAGCGCATAAAAGCGCACTGATAAGCAAGGCGAAAGCACGCGTCGAGGTTTCAGCGGGGGGGTACGCGGGTTCTGAGAGTCCACTTTTTGGCACAGGAGATGTTTTTTTTGAAGAAAATTCTGGTTACCGAAGATTCAGCCACGATGAGGGGGCTGATCGTTTCGACACTGGAAGCGATGGAACGTTTCGAAATTATCGAGGCCGGCAACGGATTCGAAGCCTTGCGCGCCTTGCCGCGGGAAAAGGTTGATCTGATTATTACCGACATCAACATGCCCGACATCAATGGCCTTGAATTGGTCAATTTCTGCCGCAGCAATCCCCTTTATCAGGCAACGCCCCTGATTATTATTTCGACCGAAGGCAGTGAACATGACCGCGAAAAGGGTTTGGCTCTTGGGGCCAACGCTTATCTGGTGAAACCTTTTTTGCCCCAAGATCTCCAGCAACTGGTGCAGGAACTTATTTCCTGACGGAAGGCCAAAAGACCATGTCCCGACAACCAACCCAAGAATACCTCGCCGAGGCCGAAGAGCTGCTCGAAAGACTCGGACAGGATCTGGCGTTGTTGGGAGAATCGATTGACGCTGACGAGGCTGATCCCGATCTGGTAAACAGTATTTTTCGCGACGCCCATTCCCTTAAGGGCCTGTCGGGAATGTTCGGTTTTGATGATATTGCCGAACTCTCCCATCATCTGGAAACTTTGCTCGATCACTTCAGGCTTGGCAAAATTGCTCTGAACGCCATTTTGTACGATGCCTTGTTTGAAACTGTCGAAGGGCTTGGATTGCTGGTGCGTGAAAAGGCCCTCAATCCGCAAACCCGCATGGATATTTCCAGCTATGTGAGTCGAATTGATAAATTGATGCAGAGTCAGAAAGACGAAAACGCCACGTCTTTGGCGTCACTCTCTCTCGACCCGGCCCTGCTCAAAGTGTTGACAGAGTATGAAGAGCATCGCCTGCAAGAAAATCTCAATCGCGGCAGCTTGCTGTTGTTGGTTCACGCGCTGTTTGAGCTCGAAAGTTTTGATACCGATCTCTCCGCTTTGACCCGAGAACTTAAACAGGCCGGTGAAGTCATCAGTACCCTGCCGGGGGTGTCGAACGATAATCCTACGTGTCTGGCCTTTCGCATTTTGTTCGCCAGCAAGGTTCCGCTGGAAAATCTCCAGGCGCAGGCCGGGCTGGCACCCTATGAATTTGAAATCGTCAGTCAGGAGCGTCACGGAATGCTGGAGCCCGCCGCGCCCGTGCCGCCCCCAGCTCTGACCCCACGCCAGGATCCGCCCAAGGACAAGATTGCCCTCGCCACCCAGCCCATCGCCGACGAGCTTAGTCTGCGTTCTCTCAGCCAGTCGGTGCGGGTTGATATCGGTAAACTGAATGTTCTTATGAATCTGGTGGGTGAACTTGGCCTGGCACGCGGACATATTGCCCAGCTTGCGGACACCCTGACCCAGGCGGGAATACCCCAGGCGCGTGATCTGGATAAGGCGGTCCATGTGCTTGAAAGGCGGTTGGGGGAATTGCAGAAAGCCGTTATGGATGTGCGCATGGTGCCCGTGCGTCAGCTGTTTGACAAGATGACGCGCATCGTCCGGCGTATGGCCCACGAAATGGGCAAAAAGGTGGAACTTGCGACCTATGGTGCGGATACGGAATTCGACAAGCTGATCGCTGAGGATCTGGCTGATCCGATGATGCACATTATTCGCAATGCTCTCGATCATGGCCTGGAGTCATCGGTTGAACGACTTTCCCTGGGCAAGCCTGAGGTCGGGCGCATTGAGATGCGCGCCACCCAACGTGGCAACCATGTGGTGCTTGAAATTATTGACGATGGCCGGGGTATCGACCCGCAAGTGCTCCAGGCGAAAGGCATTGAAAAAGGGCTGATCAATCCCGAGGCCCAGGTGTCACGTCAAGATCTGTTTGCGTTGCTGTTTCATCCGGGTTTTTCAACCCGGGATCAGGTGAGCGAGTATTCGGGGCGCGGCGTCGGCATGGATGTGGTCAAAAATAATATTGCGGCCATGTCCGGCATTATTGATATAGAAAGCACTCCAGGTCAGGGCACCCAGATCGCCTTGACTCTGCCGATTACGCTGGCGATTATCAAGGCCCTGGTTGTGCGTATTCAGCAACGGGATTATGCGATTCCCCTCACCTCGGTCTTGGAAACTCTGCTCCTTGAACCGGGAATGATCCGATCGATTGAGGGGCGGCAGGTGATGAGTTTGCGTGGTAGCACCCTGCCGCTTTTACATCTGAATCAGATCTTTCAATTTGATCAGACGACCTCAACCGCCGGAGAATATGTCGTGGTCGTCGGCTTTGTTGATCGACGTATCGGCTTGATCGTCGAGGCATTGCACGGCCAGCAGGATGTCGTGATCAAGTCTCTGGGGGAAAGCTTGTCTTTTGTCCAGGGGATTGCCGGTGCCGCCGACCTGGGCAACCAGAAAACGGTGCTGGTGCTTGATATCGGCAATCTGGTCAGCGCTACGCTCCACAAGGATGGCGGGCTCAATGTATAAAGATTTTTTCGGATTGCGTGAACGTCCGTTCAGCAAAACGCCGGATCCACAGTATCTTTATGCTTCCAGCCAGCATCGTGAAGCCTTGGCCCGCTTGCAGCATGGGGTTGAAGAGCGCGAAATTATTCTACTTACCGGTGAAATTGGTTGTGGTAAAACAACCCTGTCACGCGCGCTGATGGATGCGCTGGGGACGACCGCCAAGGTGTTGTTGCTGACCAATCCGCGTCTGACGCCTCTGGAACTGCTGTTGAGTCTGGCTTTGCGCCTCGGCATTGATCCTCCGCCACGTCAGCGGCCGGATTTGCTTGCCGCCATTGAACGGGAACTTTACGCCCTCTTTGAGCAGGGGCACATTCCGGTATTGTTGATTGATGAAGCGCACCTGATTCCTCATCGTGATACCTTCGAGGAGTTGCGGTTGCTGACAAATTTTCAACTTGATGATGGCAACCTGCTCGCGATTCTGTTGATCGGGCAGCCTGAATTGCGGCAACGCCTGGCGCATCCGGTCTACGAGCCCCTGCGTCAGCGCATTGGATTGCAGTTTCACCTTGGAGCCTTAAGCGCCGCCGAAACGGCTGCCTACGTGAAACACCGTATCCTCTGCGCCGGAGGATCAGGCGCGTTATTCACGGCGTCCGCCCTCGACGCCTTGTATCGTGTAAGCCGGGGGGTGCCGCGGCTGATTAACCAGAGCGCATCCCTGGCTCTGCTTGAGGCCTATGGCCGGGGCGTGGCTCAGGTCGACGCAGAGATCTTATCGGAAGTTGGGCGTGAACTTGAAGGGATTCAAGGGGTTATGCCGGGTTCGTGCGAATCTTGAGTGAACTTGATATGGGGGTATCAGCCCCGCGAGCGGACTTTTTGCGGGTTTCTGTTATAATAACGCGATTGTTTAAGCGAAAGAATTTTTGATGGTTCTGGGAATGGCGTGATGAATCTTGCTGATATCCGAAAAAAAGTTCGCGCTGCCACACCCGTGTGCGCTCCACCGGCCAGGGGTAGCTCCTGCGATCAGCCCCTGGCTCTGAGCCTGAGTGATGCAGCGGGTGAACTCGGGGCACTCGTCGGGTTGGAGGAACTCGATCATTTTGCGACCGAGCAAGACTATTTACAGGGGCTCGAATCTGATCAGCACCAGGATGTCGATATGGTGCAGTGGGTTGGGTTCTTTCTCGGCGAAGAGGAATATGCCCTGGATATCCAGGTGGTCTCCGAGTTGATCAAACCGCGCAGCCTGACAGAGTTACCCCGCGTACCCGCCCATGTGCTTGGAATTATGACCTTGCGGGGCGAAGTTGTGCCGGTGCTTGATCTGAAACAGCGCCTCGGGATTACGGCAAAGGCGCCCAGTGGTAGCGATGCCCAACGTATTGTGGTCTGTGAAACGCCGGGCCAGCGGGTGGGCTTGCTGGTCGACCGGGTTTCGCAGGTTCTGAAATTACCGCGCGATGCGATTGAAAAGCCCACGCTGGCTGGTGACGAACCCCTGACCGCCTTTATCCTGGGCATTGGGCGCAAAGACGGCCAGATGCTGATTTTGTTGCGACCGGAAAAAGCACTGGAAATTTTGTAACCAAGGGCAAAGGCGCATGCCCTGAAACGGCTGGGGGTTGTCGCGGTCTTTGATGCGTTTTTTCAAAAAAGTAACTGCCTGAATTGTCAGGCCAAGTTTCCCGTAACCGTCACCTCGTGTGACGTCAAAGTGCGGAGGGTGCTATTAAAATGCAGAAAAAAATTCTGATTGTCGAAGATGAAGAAAGTTTACTCAAACTGGAAAGTATTTTATTGACGACTAAGGGCTATCTGGTGCAGGGGGTCAGTACCGGGCTGGCAGCGCTTGAAGCAGTGAATGAAGAGTTGCCTGACCTTATTCTGCTGGATGTGATGTTGCCCAAGATGGATGGTTTCGAGGTGTGTGCGCGGCTCAAAAGTGATCCGGTGACGCGTGATATCCCGATTATTCTACTAACGGCCAAAAAAACCCCGGAAGATCTGACGCGCGGGGCCGAGGTTGGTGCCGATCAATATATTACCAAGCCCTTCAAATCGGCCATGGTGATTGATGTTATTGAACAGCTGTTAACGCGAAAGCCCTGAGCCGTGCCCGTTTCTCCGCCAGCGCATCTCGACCGGAACGCAGAGGTAAAACTCGCCTGTTTGCGGGTGGGATCAGCCTATTACGCCCTCAATATTCTTGAGGTGCGGGAAATTATCCGACCGGTTCCCTTAATTGAAATTCCACGATTGCCGACCAGTGTCGACGGGGTGATAACCCTGCGCCGGGCGGTGGTTCCGGTGGTCGATCTGCGCCGGCGTTTCGGGGTTAAATCCCAAGGTGAATCGCGGGAACGGATCGTTATCTGTGCCCTGCAAGGACGCATTATCGGCCTTTATGTTGATGAAGTCAGTGAAGTGATAACTCTTAGCCGCGATGAAATTCAACGGGCGCCCTACTATATGTCGGATTCAGAGGCCGATTTTTTCCCCGCGGTTTGTCGTTACCGGGGGCGCTTGATTTTTCTGCTCGATGTGCAAAAAATTCTTTCCAGTCACGAATTCCTTCTGCCGGTACCCGCTGTGCCGCAATTTTCTCAAACGACTGAAGAATGACCGCGGATGATTATCACCTGTCCTGAATGCCAAAAAAAGTTACGGTTTAATGCCGCCAAATATACTGGCCGGCGTTTGACCCTTAACTGTCGTCATTGTGGCGGCGCTTTTTCGTATCTTGTCCCCCGCCAACAAAAAATTCTGGTCGCTCATGGCGAGCCTGAAGTGTGTCAGATGATCCTGACCGTTTGTCGGCATGATGTCGCGGAAATGCTGGTGTGCAGCGAGGCCGAAATGCTGCGCACCCTATTGCGCCGCCACCGCTTTGCAGCGTTACTGCTTGATGTTGCCCTGCCGGGCGCTTTTTCCTTTGAGTTGATTGACGAAATTCATGCCGACGGTGCAGAGACAAAAATCATTCTCTTGCCCTCGGTTTATAATCGTACTGCCTACAAACGCAAACCCACCTCTTTATATCATGCCGACGCTTATCTCGAACTTCATCACCTGAGCGACCAGTTGATTCCTTTGTTGCGCAGCTTGGTGCCGGGGTTGTCCCTTCAGAGTTCACCCTATTGTCTGCTCAGCGACAGGGGGGAAGAGCGCCATTTGTCGGAACTTGGCAGCGTTTCTCAGCAGGCGGAAGCTCTGGCGGCACAATTGATCGCCGATATTGCTCTGTATTATCAAGATCAGATTGATCTTGGCATTGAAAAAGGTGATCTGGAGACTCGTCTGGCCGTGCAACTTGACGAAGGGCAACGCTTACTGACCAGGCGTATTCCGCGTGCTGAACTTGACGCCCGCGATTACCTGACCATTGCGCTGAAGCGCTTTATCCGCGCGCGCGAAAAAGAGCTGGAAAACCGAAACAGGATGCAACATGACTGAACCTCTGACACGATTGCACGTGCAATTGCACGCGCCGGACAGCGAAATCCGACTAGCCGCTGTGGCACAATTGGCGACTCTGGCCGCTCCGGCGATGGAGCTATTTGCTCTTTGTCTGGGCGACGATGACTGGCGGGTGCGCAAAGCTGCTATCGCCGCCTTTCTTAAATCGCGTTACACCAGAGCCGACATTGAAACCCTCATTGATTTTCTGCGCCATGATGAAAATGCGGGTTTACGCAATGCTGCGATTGAAATTCTGGTAGGTCTTGGGTCTGAGGCCGTCGACCCTTTGCGCGCTAAAATAGGTGATGCGGATGTTGATGTGCGCAAATTTGTCATTGATATTCTGGGTGAGATCGGCGATGCGCGTTGTGGTGATGAACTCTTGGAGGCCCTTGATGACAAAGATCCCAATGTGCGTTATGCCGCCGTTGAAACCCTGGGCAAGTTGCAGATTACCCCGGCGGCTGATCGGTTACTTGCGCTCTTGGCAGATTCCGACCCCGGGCTGAAGTTTACCCTTATCCAAACTCTTGCTCGTTTGGGACAGCCGGTTGATCTAACCCCTTTGCTGCCCCTGCTCGAAGAGCGGTTGTTACGCAAGGCCCTGTTCGAATGCTTTGGTTTCATCGGCGATGCCCGCGCGTTCGCTCCCTTGGTTGAAGGTTTGGCCGATCCTCTGCGTAATCAGCGTGAAACAGCGCTTTTAGCCCTCCATCGTTTATCCCAGTCTTTGCCCGAGGCCTTTACCCATTTTTTGTCGCAGGTGAATTGGCACGCCAACCGCGACTTTCTGCTGGAATCTTTGCGCAGCTCTCAGCCTGAAATCCAGCAGGCTGCCCTGGGGCTCTTTGCTTTTGTCGGGCGTTATTTACCCCTAGATGGTTTGTTGTCTTGTCTTCGCGAAGAGAAAACCCGCGCTTCGGCCCTTGAGGTTTTTGCACAACTGGGAGCCCAGGTCTACGCGGGGGTGTTGCAGGATGCGGCCCTGCTTGAAGACTGGCAGCTGGAAATTTTGTTTGTCGGGGGGGAGCTTGGTTACCCTGCGGCCGTGCCCCTAGCGATAAAGGCTCTTGGCACCAGTGATCCACAACTGCGTTACCTGGCCGTGCGGGTGCTGGGTCAGGGCGGCGATAGGTCGCATCTGCCGGCCTTGCTGGAGTTGCTCGACGATGAAATTGTCCCGATCCGTACGGCGGCTGTCGCCGCCCTTGCTCGACTGGCGCGGTGTTTTCAACCCGATATTCTGCCGGCCCTTGAACTTCTGATCAATGACCCCGATGCTGACAAACGTAAGCGTTGTATGCGCATCTTGCGCGAAATGGAGGGGCCGCAGGTTCAGACGATGTTACTCAAGGCATGTCAGGATCCCTCGGCGGAGGTGCGGGCTGAAGCTGTCCGGGCCTTGCACGGTCATGTCCATGACAGCGTGGTTGCCGGTTTAACTCTTGCCCTGACGGATGAATCACCCGAAGTCAGGCGTCTGGCCGTTGACGCTTTGGCCGAATGTTCAAGCCCCCAGGCGCTGGCGGCATTGAAGCTGGTAAGCCCGGATGAAGACATCTGGGTGCGGGCTGCGGTTATGCGGGCTTTGGCCAAATTCCCGGCAGATCAACCGCTGCTGGATCTTCTGACCCGGGCGCTGCGAGACGAGGCCGGGTTGGTGGTGATTGCCGCCCTTGAAAGTTTGATGAAGCTCACAGGGCCGAGCGCCGATGCTTTTCTCAAGGAAGCCTTGTTGCACCGAGACGAAGAGGTGGTTAAAACTGCCCTGGTTCTGTTGCGCGAGAGGAGGGTGCAAGACGCGCTTTTGCCCGAATGCGCAAGCTTGTTGCATCATGGCAGTCGTGATCTGCGCGTTCTGGTTGCTGATATCTTGGGGCAAAGTGTTGACCCCACGGCATTCGGCCTGGTGGAAAAACGGCTTGAAATAGAAACGGATCCTCTGGTGAGCCAGGCGCTTGAGGCGGCATCTTTAAAGTGTAAACGCCGTCTGGCGGAGTTAGATCGCTGAGCTTATGTTTATTTTTGGCACCGACATTCCTCTACACCTCGATGAATTCAGGCTTTTGCGTGATTTTATCTATCAGCACTGTGGTTTGTTTTTTGCGGACGATGCCAAATATCTTCTCGAAAAGCGTTTAAATAAACGCCTGGATGAATTGCACCTTGAACATTTTCGTGACTATTACTATCAGTTACGCTATGGCCAGCATCGTGAACAGGAAATGGCGGCGGCGCTTGATCTTCTGACCACCAACGAAACCTATTTTTTCCGGGAAGATTTTCAGTTGCGCACCTTTACCGAAGATGTTGTGCCGGAGCTGGTGGAATATAAAAAGAACCGCCGCACCCGTCATTTGCGCATCTGGAGTGCCGGTTGTTCCAGCGGTGAAGAACCCTATACCCTGGCAATGTTGCTCCTTGAACATCCCTTACTGGCGGGCTGGGACATAGAAATCATTGGTACCGATATTTCACAGCGGGTGCTGAAAACCGCCCGTGAAGGGCTTTACGGCCAGAATTCGTTTCGGGTGATCAGCCAAGCCCGTTTGCAGCGTTATTTCACTCCGGCTGGCCAAAAATGGCAGCTCGCCGATGAGGTCAAACGACTGGTTCGCATCAGTCATCTGAATCTTTTCGATCAGAATCGTGTCGCGCTGCTGGGAGAAATGGATGCAATTTTCTGTCGGAATGTCATTATTTATTTTGACCTTGAGGCGAAAAAAAGAGTCATACGTACCCTGCATGATTGCCTGCGTCCCGGCGGTTATCTGCTGCTGGGGCACTCTGAATCCCTGATGAGTATCAGCACCGATTTTACTTTGAAACACTTCGAGCATGACATGCTTTATCAAAAACCCGCCATAACGACCATCCCGACAGAGTGGCAACGCTGATGAAAAAAGAAATCAGGGTTCTGGTGGTCGATGATTCGGCGTTTAATCGGGTATCCATCGGCAAGATGCTCGAAAAAATCTCTGAAGTGCGAATCGTTGGTTTTGCCAGCGACGGTGAAGAAGGTTTGCAGCGTTTTTTTGAACTCAAGCCCGATCTGGTGACTCTCGACCTGGAAATGCCCAAACTGGGGGGCTTCAGCATGCTGCGCCTGATGATGCAGGCCCGCCCAACCCCGGTGCTGGTTATTTCTTCCCATAGTGGCCAGGCCGACGTCTTCAAGGCCCTCGAACTGGGGGCGATGGATTTTGTCGCTAAACCTTCGCGACCGGTCAGTGCGGAACTTTATTCGATTCAGGACAACCTGACCCGCATTCTTCGCGACTTTGCCGGCTTCGCGCCGGAGCAATTTCGCCTGACAGATGCCGGGCGCTCCCTGCCCGCGGTGCAGCCAGAGGCGGTAACCCCGGTAGCGGTCAAGCGTGCTTATCACCCCCGGGTGGTGGTGATTGGTTCTTCCACGGGCGGGCCACCGGCCTTGCACCGGTTTTTTTCTAGTTTTCGCGAAGTGCCGCCTTTGATTTTTGCAGTTGCACAGCACATGCCGCCCAATTTTACCCGCAGCTTTGCCGAGCGGCTCAACAGTCATTCGGTGCTGGAGGTGAAAGAAGCCGCTCACGGCGATGTGATGCGACCGGGGGCGGTCTATATTTGTCCCGGTGGGCAAAATCTGCTGGTGCAGCGCCGGGGCGATCAGCTGGTGGCGCGGATCGTTAAGCCGCCCGCCGGGCAAATTTACACGCCCTCGGTTGATGCTCTGTTTCAGTCCGCTGCCCAGACTTGTGGCGCCGAGGTGCTGGGTCTGGTGTTGACCGGCATGGGCAACGACGGCGCTCGGGGCACGCGTATGATTAAGGAGCAGGGCGGGATGGTGCTGGCGGAATCAGAAGAAAGTTGCGTGGTTTACGGCATGCCCAAGGAAGCGGTGGCGACGGGTTGCGTCAGCCAGGTGATCCCGCTTGATAAATTGCGGCTGGAAATTCTGCGTTATCGCAGATAAATCGGCTTGCGGTGAGGCTGAGGCTGGTTTTCTGTGTGTCATCCTGTTAGGATAGGCCGCGTTTCGTCGGCAGAAACTCACCGCGGCAGCAGATGGTGATTGCGCTGAACATTTTGGCTTAAATTTAATGCTTATCAAAGCTCTGCAAGGAGGCAGAAAGCATGGCAGAATATCGGGTTCTGGTCGTAGAAGATTCGCCAACCATGCGTCAATTAATTGTTTTTGCACTCAAGCGAATTCGCAATATACAGATTGAAGAGGCCGGTGATGGGGTCGGGGGCCTGAAAAAATTATCGGCCCAGTCTTTTGATCTGGTGGTGACGGATCTCAATATGCCGATTATGGACGGCTTGAAACTGGTCAGCCTGATTCGCAGTGATCCGCAGTACAAGGATCTGCCGGTGATTGTCATTACTACCGAAGGGGCCAATGAGGATCGCGAACGGGCCCTGGCTCTGGGAGCCAACGAATACATCACCAAGCCGATTCAGACCGCGCGCATTCTCGAAGTCGCCAAGAAAATGTTGGGAATGTGAAGCTTTCTTCAACTTGACAGGTGCATGGGTTCATGCCATAAGACGCTTCAAAACGATGCGTCATTCAGATTGATCATGTTGTATTCAGGAGGATATTTTGGCTAAAGAAGAAGCTATCGAGGTTGAAGGTGAAGTTGTTGAGCCTTTGCCGAATGCAATGTTCAGGGTAAAGCTTGACAATGGCCACGTGGTATTGGCGCATATCTCCGGCAAAATGCGCAAGTATTACATCCGTATCTTGCCGGGAGATCGGGTGACAGTTGAACTTTCCCCCTACGATCTCTCACGTGGGCGCATTACCTATCGCGCCAAGTAGACCGTTTTGACTCTGTTCGTTGTTTTTGGTTCCCTGACCTTGCAGGAGCCTTCATGATGCCGGCTTGTGCCGGTTTTCGTGTCTTGGGCGAAATGAGAGTTGTTATGACGTCAACGTTTTAGAGGATGACTGATGGAAACGCACTATAACCCCGGCAAAATTGAAGAAAAATGGCAAGCTCTGTGGGCCGAAAATCAGAGTTTTAAAACTGCTGACTATACCGATAAAACCAACTATTACCTGTTGGAAATGTTTCCTTATCCTTCGGGTCGTATTCATATGGGTCACGTCCGCAACTACGCGATCGGTGATGTGGTGGCGCGTTTCAAGCGCTTGCAGGGGTTTAACGTTCTCCATCCCATGGGCTGGGACGCCTTCGGTATGCCTGCTGAAAATGCGGCGATTGACCATGGCACCCACCCCGGCAAGTGGACCTATGAAAATATTGCCAATATGCGGGTTCAACTCAAAAGGATGGGCCTCAGTTACGATTGGTCGCGTGAATTTGCCACCTGCGATGTCGCTTACTACCGCTGGGAACAGCTGATTTTTTTGCGTATGCTCGAAAAGGGCCTAGCCTACAAGAAGACCTCCCAGGTGAATTGGTGTCACGACTGTCAGACGGTTCTCGCCAATGAACAGGTTGAAGATGGGTGCTGCTGGCGCTGCGGTCATGCCGTTAAGCAGAAAGAACTCGATCAGTGGTTTTTCCGCATTACCGCTTACGCCGATGAATTGCTCGCTGAAACGGAAAATCTCAAAGGTTGGCCTGAGAATGTGTTGGCCATGCAACGTAACTGGATTGGCAAGAGTTTCGGTTGTGAAATCGATTTTCAGCTCAAAGACAGCGACGAGTTGATCAAGGTGTTTACGACCCGCCCCGACACTCTTTACGGGGCGACCTTTATGAGTTTGGCTCCCGAGCATCCCCTGGTTGAAACTCTGGTAACTGCCGATCGCCAGGCCGAGGTTGCGGCATTTGTGGAAGAAGTTGCGCGTCAGGATAAAATTGATCGCACCAGTGGTGACCTGGAAAAGAAAGGCATCTTTACCGGCAGTTATTGCACCAATCCCCTGACCGGTGAAGACCTCCCGGTTTTTCTGGCCAACTTTGTTTTAATGGATTACGGCACCGGGGCCGTCATGGCCGTGCCGGCCCATGATCAGCGCGATTTCGAGTTTGCGCGCAAATATCAATTGCCGATCCGGGTCGTGATCCAACCTGAGGGCGAAAGCCTGCGGGCCGAAAATCTGGCTGAAGCCATGACCGGCCCCGGCGAACTGGTGAATTCGGAACAGTTTAACGGCATGCGCAATGACGCGGCCAAGGCAGAAATTACCCATTTTTTGAACCAACGGCAGCAGGGTCGTCAAACGATCAATTACCGTCTGCGTGACTGGGGCGTGTCACGTCAGCGTTATTGGGGAACGCCCATTCCGGTCATCTACTGTGAAACCTGCGGTACGGTGCCGGTTCCAGAAAAAGATTTGCCCGTCACCCTGCCCATGGATGTCGAAATTACCGGCGAAGGCGGCAGCCCTCTGGCCCGTCATCAGCAATTTCTTCAAGTCGATTGCCCGCGTTGTGGCGCGCCAGCCCGGCGCGAGAGCGATACTTTCGATACCTTTGTGGAAAGTTCCTGGTATTTTGCCCGTTATACCTGTCCCCATGAAGATCAGGCACCCCTCAAGAGTGAACTGGTCAATCAGTGGCTGCCGGTTGATCAATATATCGGCGGGGTTGAACATGCGGTTATGCATCTTTTGTACGCGCGTTTTTTCACCAAGGTATTGCGTGACCTTGATCTGCTGAAGGCCGATGAACCCTTTACCAATCTCCTCACCCAGGGGATGGTCTGCATGGAGTCCCAACGTTGCAAAACCCACGGCTGGCTTTATCCGGAAGAGGTGGTCGATGGTCTTTGTGGGCAATGTCAGCAGCCGGTGGTGCTTGGCCGCACCGAAAAAATGAGCAAATCGAAGAAAAACGTGGTGGATCCCGACGCCCTCATCAAGCGCTATGGCGCTGATACCGCCCGGCTCTTCTCCCTGTTTGCCGCCCCCCCGGAAAAAGATCTTGAATGGAATGAGCAGGGCGTTGAAGGCTGCTACCGTTTCCTTGGGCGTGTGTGGCGGGCAGTGCATGACAATCTCGACACTCCGGTGACGCATGTCGATCTCAAGGGCCAGGGGTCTGATCTGCGGCGCAAGACCCATCAAACCATCCGCAAGGTTACGGAAGACCTTGACGGACGTTTTCACTTTAACACCGCAATTGCGGCAATTATGGAACTGGTCAACGCCGTTTACGCGTGTGACCGTCAGCAGGAAGAGGCGGCGGTGGTGCGCGAGGCCTTGGAAACAGTGGTGCGCCTGCTGTCGCCCTTTGTGCCCCACATCAGTGAAGAACTTTGGCAACGCCTTGGTCACCAGACGTCGGTTGATGTTCAGGGTTGGCCTCAGTGGGATGATGCCGCACTGGTGACTGCCGAGGTTGAACTGGTGGTGCAGGTCAACGGCAAGATGCGCGGCAAGGTTAGTGTGGCTGCGGATGCCACACCGCCTGTGATTGAGCAAGCCGCGCGCAACGAGGCCAATGTTGCCCGTTATATCAGGGACAAAACGGTGCGCAAAATTATTTGTGTGCCTGGTCGACTGGTTAATATTGTGGTGAGTGAATAAAACCGGTGCGCTGGTGGAAAAGTTTAAGCCTCTTGCTGCTCTTCAGCCTGTTGCTAGGGGGCTGTGGTTATCAGCTGAGTCCCGGGCAGCTGCCCGCCGGGATCAAGCGTCTCTACCTGCCCCTGGCTGAAAATACGACCCGTGAACCCAAGCTCGAAAATATTCTGGCCGCGCCCCTCACCAATGTCTTGGCCCGTCAGCGCAATGTGCAGTTGTTGACTGATGCCGATGCTGCCGCAGATGCTGTGCTGCAGGGGCAAATTTTAAGCTATCGGGTACAACCGGCGGCCTATGATGCCAATGACCGCATCAGTGAGTATTTGCTGACAATAACGCTGGAATTCCGCCTTTATCGGCAGCCCGAGGGGCGCTTGCTGTGGCAGGAGCGTTTTGCGCGCGGGGAAACCTATCTGGCTCCACCAAACAAGAATCAACAAGAGGAATTACGGCAGCAGGCGCAGGTTGTTCTGCTGCAAAAGGTGGCGGATGATCTGATATATCGCCTGCTGGCCGTGGGGGCGGAATGACAGCCGAAACCCTGAAAAAAGCGATCAAAAAGCGCGATCTGCCACCTCTTCTTTATCTCTATGGCGAAGAACCCTTTCTCCAGCAGCAGGCGCTGCAACACATCGAGCGGGCGCTGATTGAACCGGGCACAGAAGATTTTAATCGCGAGGTTTTTTACGGCCGTAATCTCGACATTTCTCAATTGCTCGATGCGGTTATGACGTTGCCCGCCTTTGCCCCCCGTCGTCTGGTGATCGTCAAAGAGGCCCAGCATCTGGCGACGGACGCTTATGAGCGTCTGATTGATTATGTTGCCAAGCCCGTTGCTGAAACCTGTCTGGTTTTTAGCGCCGACAAAATTGACAATCGGCGTAAATTTTTTCAGTTGTTGAAAAAGAGTGATGCCCTGGTTGACTTTCGTCCCCTGGGTGAGGGTCAGGTTCCGGCCTTTGTGCGGGGACGGCTCGAAGAGCGAAATTTTCAAATCACCGCCGATGCCCTGCAACTCTTTGTGTTGCAGGTTGGTTCCAGTTTGCACGAAATAGCGACCGAAACTGAAAAACTGATGCTCTATGCCGGCGAGGGACGCCTGCTGGATGTTGCCGATGTGCAGGCGGTAGTCTCCAGCACGCGCGCGGAAAATATCTTCGAAATCGGTAATGCGGTGGCAGATTTTGCCGCAGGCCAGGCTTTATCTCTGGGGCGGGCGTTGCTCGCAGATGGCGAACCGCCGGTGAAGATTCTGGTTCTTCTGACCCGGCATTTTCGTCAGTTGTGGAAAGTGCGTGAACTCGACGCCGGTGGCTGTCCGGGGCATGAAATTGCCAGCCGGGCCAAGGTTCCGCCCTTTGTGGTGGGCCGACTGACTCACCAGGCCAAGGGCTATAGGCGCAAAGATTTCAAACGGGCCTTTGCCTTGTTTCTGGAGGCCGATCTGGCGATGAAGTCGAGCGGGGCACGCGCAGAAGTGGTGTTGGAACAATTATTGATGCGCCTGGCAACGCCCCCGCGCACTTAGATCGAAGATGCAAGCATAAGGGGCTCCAGTGGAGCCCCTTATGCTTGCATTAAATCTGCTGTAGCAAGGCCTCAGGCCAGGGTGTTGACCAGTCTGGTCAAACGGCCGATCTTGCGGCTGGCGGTCGCTTTGTGAATAACCCCTTTAGCTGCGCTTTTGTCAATACAGGGGATGACCAGTTTCAGGGCCTGCTGAGCAGCGTCCTTGTCCCCCTTGGCCACAGCTTCGCGGGTATTTTTAACCAAAGTACGCATATTTGAGCGGACATGGTTGTTGCGGGCATGGCGAATCTGATTCTGAAGGTTACGTTTTGCTGCCGATTTGTGGTTTGCCACCTTAAGCTCCTGCGTTTTGTTGTGTAAGGGATAAGTGTGAATCAATTTGACTGTTTCAATAAAACCGGCGCGATTTGTAGCATTCTCTTCCCTGCCAGTCAAGTTAAAATATCCTTATTTTTGTTTAAAAAAAGACAAAATTACGGCAGCTTAGATATTTTAATCACGGGATTAAAATATCATTATCATTCGGAAATTCACCTATGAGTCAAAGACGCGCCCTTGGCCTGGCAACAATCGTTATGGCTCTAGCGACCTTTTTAAGTCGCATCGCCGGGCTGATCAGAGATGTGGTTGTTGCCCGCGTTTTTGGTGCCGGTTTTGTCAGCGATGCTTTTTTTATGGCCTTCACCATTCCCAATCTGTTGCGACGTTTCTTCGCCGAAGGTTCCCTGACAGCGGCTTTTATCCCCGTTTACACTGAAGTTCTCACCCATGAAGGGGAGGAGCGGGCACGGGAATTTGCCGGTCGCAATCTGGCTTTGCTGAGCTTGGTTCTGTTGCTGGTGGTTGGATTGGGCATTTTTTTCGCGCCCTGGCTGGCCCGCGGCATCGGTTATGGTTTTTCTGAGGTCGCAGGCAAACTTGAACTCACAACCACCTTGACCCGATTCATGTTCCCTTATATCGGGATCGTCAGCCTGTTGGCATTTTTGACCGGATTGCTCAATGTGCGCGGCCACTTTTTTTTGCCCGCCCTGTCGCCTTTATTGCTCAATCTGGGCATGATTTGTGGGGCCTTGTTCCTCGGGCGCTATTTTGACCAGCCGATTTATGGTTTAGCCCTTGGGGTTCTAATCGGTGGCTGCAGCCAGCTGCTGTTGCAATACCCGGTGCTGCGGCGTTTCCGTATCCGTTTGCGGCCCGATTTCCATTTTGGGGGTGATGCCGCGCTGGCACGTGTGGTTCGGCTGATGCTGCCGGGCATTGCCGGGGTGGCAATTTATCAGGTCAATGTGGTTGTGACCCGGCTGCTGGCTTCTTTTCTGCCTCAGGGCAGTGTCTCTTATCTTTATTATGCCCAGCGCTTGTTTGAGTTTCCACAAGGCATCTTTATTGTCTCCCTCGCCCAGGCGGTGTTGCCTCTGATGAGCCGTCAGGCAGCGCTGAACAATCAGCAGGAATTCCGTGAATCCCTGCGCTTTGCCTTTTCCTTGATGGTCGTGGTTACCTTGCCTGCCATTTTTGGTTTGATCCTCTGTGCCAAGCCCGTGTACGCATTGTTCTTCATGGGGGGCGAATTCGATCAAACGGCCCTGAATGCCACCGCTCTGACGTTAATTTATTTTGCCCCTGGGCTGTTGTTTGTCGGCTTAAGCCGGGTTGCGGCGCAAACCTTTTACGCTCTCAAGGATACCCGCACCCCGGTGATCGTGTCTTTTCTGACTCTGCTGGTCAATGCGGTTTGCGGCTATGTGTTGATGGGGTCTATGGGCCACCTGGGTCTGGCTTTGGCCTTGACCCTGGCGTCGATTTTCAATGCACTGCTGCTGGTGGCCCTACTGCGCCGCCGCCTGGCCTTTCCCTTTATCCGCCAAGCGTTAGGCAAGCCCCTCTGGGGCGCTGTCCCCGCCGCTGTTGGAATGATTTTTGTTGCAACGCCGGTGGTTTTTGGGGCCGACTGGGATCAGCCGGGTGACTTTTGGCCTAAACTCGGATTCTTGAGCACGGGGGTTGTGGCTGGAGCCGCAACCTATCTGCTGATTTGTTTGTTGCTTCGGGTTGAGGAAATTCGTTTCATTTGGCAGCGCTTACGCCGAGGTCGAGGAGTTAGACGAGATGACACACAAAAGATCTGACGTCAAAACCAGCCGCTTGCAGGGTGCGTGCGTTTTTTCTACCCCTATCGGATCGGTGGGGTTGCTCGGCAAAGAGGGGCAACTTGATGCCCTGTACCTGAACGTCGAGCCCGAGCTCTGGCGGCAGGCGACTTGTCTGCTGCAGGCCGATGAACCAACCCGGCAGACATTTCTGTTGGCCGAACAGCAGATCAATGAATTTTTCTGCGGTCGGCGACAAAGCTTCCACCTGCCTCTGAACCTTGCCCCCTTGAGCGAATTTTCGCGCCGCGTCAGCCATATTTTGCAGACGCAGGTGCCTTTTGCCACAACCATCACTTATGCCCATTTGGCTCAGCTGGCTGGTTCGCCAGGGGCGGCACGCGCCATTGGTGGTGTGATGGCGCGCAATCCCTTGCCTCTGCTGGTGCCATGCCATCGGGTGCTGGGGGCCAGGGGGGCCTTGACGGGGTTTTCAGCGCGTGGCGGGATGAAATTGAAGCAGCAGTTGCTGCAATTTGAGGCGGAACATCGTTGATCTCCGGCCAGCTTCCCGCCTCAGCTTCTAATAACGATTGACCTGGATCTGTCCATTTTTTATGGCGCGTGCGAATATCCTCGCCAGATACTGTTTCAGGGGCTTGCGACTGAAGGGTGCCAGCAGCAGAAAACCCAGGAGATCGGTGCAGAAGCCCGGCGTCAACAGGAGCAACCCCCCGGCGAGAATCATGGCGGCATCGATCAATTCGCTGGTCGGCATGCGACCTTGCGCCAATTCTTGCTGGATGGAAAACAGCACGGAAATTCCCTGAACTCTGGCGAGTTGCGCACCGGCAATGCCAGTTGCCAGAATTAACCCAATGGTTGGCCAGAGACCGATCAGTGAACCCACGGATAAGAGCACGTAAATTTCCATAACCGGCACAAAAATAAAGACTAAAAAGAGTTTTATGAACATGAGGCCATCTTATTTTGCTAGAGAGTTAAAAAAACTTCAGGTGGTATCTGGTAAATCTTCATCGGGCAGGTATTGAAATCTAAGTGGCTGTAAATATTGATTAAAATATCTGACTAAAAAATAGGCAATGCGCTCAGGGCACCGTCAGTTGCAAGCTTTTGTCTATCATCAACAGGGCTGCAAACAGCTTGTCCACAGAAGCTGTTTGTGGAAACACCAGGCCCTTGAAAGAACAAGTTTTTTTCGCTTTCAGCGTTAAAGTGATCCATTGAGGTCATCAATTGATGGTGTGTCCCCTGCCGCTCGCAGTTGTTTGAGAACATAGGTGCGCAAAGCCAGATCCATATCAATTCCTTGTTGCTGAGCTTGACCTGTAAGGACGTAAATTTGTGCGGCAAGGTCTTCGGCGGCGGCGGTTTTTTCCGGATTCCGCTCGTCAGTCCGGGCGACGGACGCGGATCTTCTAAGATGTCGCCAAGCTTTTTGCGCCAGTTTGAGCGCCGGCAGATTCTTGGGCAGACGCTCAGCATAATTGGTTGATTTGCCGCGCTGAATCAATTCCTGGCGCTTGATATCTTCCCAGCCGGGATGTTCGGTTTGGGCGTCTGGGGCGGTAAAGAGCTGGGGGTGTCGTCGGCGCAGTTTTTCATCGATGCCCTTGGCAACCTCACCCAGGTTGAAACCTCCCTGTTCGGTGGAGATCTGCGCCAGAAAAACCACCTGTAGCAGCAGGTCGCCGAGCTCAGACCTGATGTCCTCTGCATCTCCCGTGTCGATGGCATCGACCAATTCATACGCCTCTTCAAGAATGTAGGGCCTCAGACTTTGCGGGGTCTGAGCCCGATCCCAGTCGCAGCCCTGCTCGGAGCGCAGGAACTGCATGGTTTCCACCAGTTGCTGCACCGGGGGGAGGATAGTATTTTTCATCGTCTCTTTCTTATCGCCTCACAGATGTTTCAAGAGAATCAGCCAACTCGCCTTTTACCAGGGCCAGGATGTCGGGGTATTTTTGGGCTTTACCGTTATTTGTGGAGCTGTCTCACAAAAAAACTTGCAAAAGAACCGTCGATGAGCTAATTAGATACGCCCTTTTTGGGGCGAATTCCCTTGACAGGGTTTTGATTATTTCTATAGTGTGTCGCTTTGTCTTTTGGGCTTTGAATCGTGCGTTTGTGCGTTGAAAAAATAAATGACGTTCGTCAGTTCTTCAGCCTCAGGCTGCCAGTGGATGCGTTGAATTGTCAACTGTTACCAGCAGAAATCTGTAGCGATACGGTTTTTTGTTCAGATGCCCTGATGGACTTCCAGCTTGCGCGCAGCGCCCATCGGCTCTTGCTGGAAGGACAGTTGAGCGCGGAACTGAGGGCCGATTGTGGGCGCTGCCTGGAGCCGATGCAGCTGAGTTTGCGGGAAAAATTTTCCTTGGCACTGAATCTGGTGGCCGCGACTGACGTGACCGACTCCAATGCCGTGGAAGATATTGCGCTGGATGAAGAGCAGATAAATACTGTGCCGGTGGTCGACGGGCAGGTGGATCTGCGGCCGATTTTGCAAGAGCAGTTCCTCTTGCATCTGCCATTGCATCCCGTTTGTGACCCGGAATGTCTCGGCCTCTGCCCGCAGTGTGGTATCAATCTCAATCGTGAAGCTTGTCACTGTCGGCCGCTGACGTTTAATCGCCGTTTCGGACAGCTTGAAGGTTTGAAGATAACCTGCAAACAAGCGACTTGAACCTGACTTTCAGGTGGCCGCAGAGTGTAACTTTGGCGGACAGCCGCCAATAAATTGACCCAAAATGACGATCGCATCGGTGCGGTCGCTGACAAGGAGAACAGAAGAAAATGGCAGTTCCCAAGAAAAAAACCTCAAAATCGAAGAAGAATACTCGGCGCGCCCACGATTTTCTGACCGCTCCCGGTATTTCAACCTGTCCTCACTGTCAGGAGCCCAAGTTGCCGCATCGGGTTTGCGCGAACTGCGGAACCTACAAAGGGAAAGAAGTTATCAGCGAAAACCTGGCCTGAGCCAGGGATTTCACCTAAGCCATGTCGATACGTATTGCCGTTGATGCCATGGGGGGGGATTTCGCTCCTGCCGCCGAAGTGGCGGGTGCCGTCAAGGCCTGTCAGGACTGGGGTTGTGATGTTATCCTCGTCGGTGATCAGGCGCTGCTTGAGGCCGAGTTGCGCAAACACGCGACCGCAAATCTGAAAATAGCCGTTCAGCATGCCAGTCAGGTTGTTGGGATGCATGATTCCGCGTCAGACGCCGTACGCAAGAAAAAAGACTCTTCGGTTCGCGTCGCTTTTGAGCTGGTTAAGCAGGGGCAGGCTCATGCCGTTGTCAGTACCGGCAATTCCGGGGCAACCATGGCCGCAGGAATGGTGGTTCTCAAAAGAGTAAAGGGCATCGACCGCCCGGCTATCGGTACCCTGTTGCCTAACGCAAAAAATATGACCCTGGTGCTCGACATGGGGGCCAATGTTGATTGCAAGCCCCTGAATTTGCAACAATTCGCGATTATGGGCAATTTGTACATGCGCCACGTTGCGGGGATCAATACGCCGCGCATCGGGCTTTTGTCCAATGGTGAAGAAGAAAAAAAGGGCACCGAATTAACCCGCGAAACCCATCGGCTCTTGCGCGAAACCCCCCTGAATTATATCGGTAATGTCGAAGGTGGTGATGTCTTTAACGGCACACTTGATGTCGTGGTGTGTGATGGCTTTGTGGGGAATGTGTTGCTGAAGGTTGCTGAGGGGCTGGCCATTACCATGACCAGTATGTTGCGTCAGGAAATAGAAAGTCGTTTTTTATCGCG